>Ga0080013_1001160_pt1 | contig 35783 bp, 39 predicted proteins | sample ETNvirenome_6_85_FD_69236 | JGI IMG/M metagenome (GOLD analysis project Ga0080013, IMG submission 69236) | Marine viral communities from the Pacific Ocean - ETNP_6_85 (SPADES assembly) (version 2) | ecosystem: Environmental > Aquatic > Marine > Oceanic | place: Pacific Ocean | collected 2013-06-19
CTCCGTTCTAAGCGAAAAAGTTTCTATATGTTGCTCAAAAGACGGGAAGGTGATGACAGACACTCTTCGTGGCTGGCTTAGTAATCCAAAAACAATAAACCCATTTGGACCCCCTAAAGGCGCCAAAATAGTTTTAGCCAATGGCAAAGAAGCGTTTGCATTATCAAAACAGGTATATGTTAGTCTTGTTGCGGGAGTCGACACGATTTCGACAAGCGATCTGCTTGGCGGAATGGATGAAGGTAAGCAGCAGATGGCTATTGATGCCGTTAATGGAGCAATCTTCAATCATGCGACTCGCCGACTGGGGAAAGCCGTATTGGAAACTCTTTATGCTGGTTTCGGTGGCCATAGTGCCGCGCAACACGAAGGCATCGTTATGTGGCACAAAGAAGGAAGCAAAGAAATCTTTAATTTTCCGCATGCGCTTAAGATTACCGGTGATTTCATCGTTGAAGGAATGGGCGGAGCGATCAGCCAGAAGATGGCGAAAGAAGAGCCAGCACAAGTTAAAGCAGACACCAAAAGAAAGATCGCAGTGTTCCCCGGCGCGTTTAAGCCGCCACACAAGGGACACATGAATGTCGTAGAGCATTTTGCGGACATTGCTGATCAAGTTGTTATTCTTATCTCTCCTCTCGACAGAAAGACTCCAGCCGGCAAGTCAATCGATAAAGGCGTATCAGAGAAAATCTGGCAGATTTACATTGACGAGAAAGGTCTTGGCAACAAAGTTTCCATTGGCTCTTCACCATACAACTCTCCCGTCCAAGCATCGTTTGAAGTATTGAAGGGCGGTGTTCCTGATTTTGTCCCTCAAGCAGGCGACCTTATTATTCCTGTTGCCAGCGACAAGCCAGACAAGAGAGGCAATCCAGATTATACTAGATTTTTAAAGTTCCATAAGGGCCTTCCAGACATGATTGACGGAGTTATCCCAGCGAACATAGAAGAATATTTCTATAAAGCCCCCTCAGAGGCCCCTATGAGCGCGTCGGCATTCAGGGCGGCTCTAGACACGGGTAAAGGACTAGAAGCGTTTCTACCGGCAGGTGTGAGCGCAGAAAAGGTTCTTGCTGTTTTGGGCGTTAAACCAGAACCAGAAGCAGACGAAAAAGAAGATTCTCCAATGCCATTCTTTATGGGCGAGAGTCTTGATTCTGAGATCGACAGACTTCTAGACGAAACGATTAAGAAAGTCGTTAGCAAAGAGATTGAAGAAGCTTCTTCTGTAGCTGGCGGGGATATAACGGGACACTCTGGCCGACCGGCCAGAAAATCCAAAAACTACAGATCACTAATAATAGAAGAAGAACCAGAAGTGGTTGAGGAAGTTCTGAACTATTTAATGAGTAAAATGGAGATTTTGTAATGATCGATAGAAAAGAATTAATCGAAGAGCAAGTTTTGCGTGATAACATCCGCAAGGCGATCAAACTGGTTCGTGAAAACAAATCAAAAACAGAAGCCAAAGAAGAAGAAGTCTTACGCTCTGTTATTCGCAAGATGCTCGCAGAAGAGAAGACCCCTGTTGCTGATGATTCCCCACATGAGAAAACTGGGATTAATTATCTCCGCACGACACTTAAGAAGATCATTCCCTCAATTAAAGATGCCTACATGAGTCTCACTACTGACGAAGAGCAAAGAAAGTCTTACATCGCTCACCTTATTAATGGTGTCGACAACCTTCTTGCCCCAATTGAGGTCAATGCAGATGCCCCTCAAGCTGCCCCGGCCGTTGCTCTGGGAGAAAGCGATCTAGAGGAAGATGTTGAAGTTTCTATCGGCGATGAAGCAAGTGAAGACGATCAATTTATCGACATTGGAAACATGGGACTTGAGGACGAAGAAGAAGTAGAAGAGGAAGAGCCTGAAGATGAAGACATGTTGACAATGACTACTGGAATGAACGGAGACGAGCACGATGAGACTGGCAGAAATGCTGCTCTTGCTACATTTAAACAGGTTCAGGGAAATGTTGTTGATGATTTCGAACAGTTGGCTGCCGACGAAGACAGAGAGCTTTATCACGATTACCTCAAGACAAACATTCTCCTCTGGAGAGATAAGTTTGAAGATGCTCTTTCTCCAAAACTACCGGAACCCACTACTCCTGAGTATGAAAGCGAAGCAGAAGAAGGTGTCTCCGATGAAGAAGAATTTGATCTAGAAGGCTTGTAGGTGACAATTGTCTTGGAAGAGAAAAAGAAACTATAAAGGTAAAACTCTTTACTATAGCATGTCAAGCAAACTGAGGCGCGAAGGGAAGTCTAACGAAGACTTTGAAATAATGCTCGCCTCTCTACCACTGGAAGACATAATTGCCCTGAAGCTAGAATTAGCAGGAAAACCAGTCAATGGCCGTCTTTATGGTTTGGAATTGTGGAAGTCTATTGCCTATGTCGCTAGGGATGCTGTGATTAAGTTTGCATTTTCAGCATCCAGAAGTAAAAAAGAAGCCCAGAGATTTATTGGTGTATCTCAGTTACAATTCAATAAGTTAATGACCAAATACGAAACTATGTCATTTTTTGTCACAAACGAAGAAGAGGGCTCTTGACAGATCTGACTTTAAGCGCTATATTATAATAAAGAAAATTGAGAAAGAAAGAAAAAAGGTTCTAATAAAATATTCTAAAGTATAAAAGGAGGTGATCTAAAGACACTATTTACTAATAAGAATTAATTTATTAGTTCCTTCTTTTATATTATTTCTTTCTTTCTTTTATAATATATTATATTATTTAATAATGGGGACGCCTTGGTTTCGACAAGGTATCAGAAGAGGATAGTGCAGGCAGTCGTGATGACTTAAAAAATCAAATCAATTGATAATTGCCAATAACAATAATCATTTCGAATCCGTCGCTTTAGCGGCTTAATCGTGGGGTTTCTGGTTACCTTATTACCCAATTCCAGATAAGCAGGTGGTTCTGCTGAAAATAAAACACTCGCGTCACTGATGTTTGTAGGTGACTGGATTTAACAAACAAATTTTATCTGTTTCGAAAAACAGAACAAGCCTGTGGATGACTTGAGTTGGAAAGTATCTTGGACGCGGGTTCGACTCCCGCCGTCTCCACCATTTTATGTAGGTGACTGGATTTAACAAACAAATTTTATCTGTTTCGAAAAACAGAACAAGCCTGTGGATGACTTGAGTTGGAAAGTATCTTGGACGCGGGTTCGACTCCCGCCGTCTCCACCATTTTAAAATGAAAGAAAAGAAAAAACTTAAAAGAGGGATGAGAGTCAAGTTAAAGACTGGACAGACAGTTATTATCTTGGATGATCCTCCCGCTACAATCGGAAACAAAAATACAAAGATGCCTCATGGTCCAATTGTTTTAGAAGGCTATGTTTATGTTATTTCCCCAGATTATCCAAACAAAGTTTTAATGGAGAAGATCGATGACATTGATTATTAACTACTTATGGACAGACAGGCTGGGATAGGTATGCTGGGGGGCTCTCCTCGTTCTGCGAGGAATACCTGTCTCAGTTCTGTCCTTTTAATTTCTTAATCACTATTTATTATCAGTATGACGAAATATGTTGACATGGCAATGAAAATTGCTTCTCTTTCAGTTATTCCTCTTCTCGGTTGGGTTATAAGCCTAGAAGTCGCTAATGCCGAAAGAGACTTTCAGTTACAAGCACTTTACAATAAAGTAGATAACCTTGAAAAAGTCAATGCTTCAGTTCAGGAGTATGCTGTTCGTCTTGGCCAAGTTGATCAGAAACTAGAGTCAATGGAGGGCACAGTTAATGAAATCCGACAAGACATTAAAGATCTTCTCCGGAGCCAATAAAAATGTTTATGCACCTTAAAATGAGCGCTGAAGATATTAAATTTATTTTTATTTCTGTTGTATTTGTTTTTTCATTAGCTTGTTGTATCTCTATCACTAAAGCAGCAGTATCAGAAACTATCGATACAGGCAGCGAAGAAAAAGAAGTGATAGTTGAACATATAGAGGAGCCAGAGGCCACCAAGGAAGAGTCGGTAGTTAGTACTGAAGATAAGGCCTGCGACGAAGCTTTAGAATCAATACAAGAACAATCAGCAAATATTGACGAAGGCATGGCAGAGATTAAAAAAGACCTAGAAGAACTTAAGAAAAGAAAAAAGATAAAAAAAATAACTAAAAAGAAGATAAAAACAAAGAAAGTTGTTGACAAGTAAGTTTTAAAGTGTTATATTCTATAAAAGGAGAAAGAAATGAGCAATCTTTTAGAACAAATTAGAGAATTAGTTGCAGCAACTGAAGAGGACTGTGAAAAGTTCTATGAAAAAGGAAATGCAGCTGCGGGTACCCGCGTTCGTAAGAATATGCAAGAGTTAAAAACTCTAGCACAAGAACTTCGTTTAGATGTTCAGAAAACGAAAAACGCCGACAAGTAATTTGAGGTTTTCTAAACTATTTAAGAGTATGAACACCTTTGGGGGAATATTGGAATGTTCAGCAGAATTAAGAAAGTCGGTGCAGTATATCTTGCATTTGGAGCAGGAACTATAGTTGGCTCAATAATAGCATCAATTATGGGTACAATAATTTACCAAGTTGTCACAGGAAACAAAGACGCAGCAAAAATATTACAAATTACAGAGTGTTTAGAAGAGAGAGCGGAAAAATAACTACCCCCCCTAATCCTGTCGGCTAGGATGAGCGAACCTAAAACCATTGGAACCTCGAAAAAGCCTTTTCGCTCTCTCTTCTATCTTTGAAAGCCATCGCTTTGTCGGTGGCTTTCTTCTTTGTGGGACTATTTATTTGTAAGAGTCAAAGACTCACATAAGGAAAGTAAATGAAAAAAATTTATGTTTTAGACACTAGTGTCTGCTTGTCTGATTCGAACTGTATCTTTGACTATGATAATAACGATGTTATTATTCCTCTAAAAGTATTAGAAGAGATCGATGGGCATAAAAAGAGGCAGGATGCCGTAGGAGCCCAAGCAAGATCTGTAATAAGATTGTTTGATGAGTTGAGAGAAAAAGGTTCTTTACAAAAGGGTGTTCGCCTTGGAAAAGGAAAAGGCATCCTTAAGGTAGCACCTCACGGAGTTTCAGATTTACCTGATGATTTAAATTGCGAACACAATGATCACATTATTATTTCTACTGCTCTCGCAGAAAAGAATTCTCAAGAAAAAAGAAAAGTAATTCTTGTCAGCCGCGACATCAATATGCGAGTCATCGCTGATTCCATTGGAGTTTTAGCAGAAGACTATGACAAGAACCAGGCAATAAGAAAAGAAAGCGAGCTTTATTCAGGTTTCGTTGAGCACCTTGTTGATGAGCAAATGGTTGACCAGTTTTACTCTGGTGAAAGCGTCTTTATTGATAAAGAAGAAAAAGTTGGACTCCTGCCGAATCAGTTTATTATGTTAGTCTCCAACACAAACGAGAAGAAGACTGCACTATGTCGCTTCTTGGGTTACATGTGGCCACTACAGAAAGTTCAGGAATACAAGCAAGGACTCTGGGGAGTTCGTGCCAGAAACAAAGAACAATCATTTGCTCTCGACTTGTTAATGGATCCAGATGTTCAAATCGTATCTCTCATTGGTAAGGCAGGCTCAGGAAAGACCCTATTAGCCATTGCAGCGGGGCTAGAGCAGGTTGTAAGCAATCAGACGGTAATGAGTGCGGCTTTCGAAGGAAAGATTAATCTAGAGGGCGAATACAAGCGTTTAATCGTATCTCGCCCAGTACAACCTATGGGAAAAGATATCGGTTTCCTTCCGGGCACCATGGAAGACAAGATGAAACCTTGGTTGGCTCCTATTGAAGATAACTTAAAGTTCCTAACTGGCGATGACAACTCTACGCTAGAAATGTATATGGAGAAAGGTATTATCGAGATGGAAGCACTTACTTACATTCGTGGTCGTTCTATCGCAAACGCGTTCATTATTATTGATGAGGCACAGAACCTTTCCAGACACGAAGTAAAAACTATTCTCACAAGAGCCGGAGAGGGCACTAAAATCGTTCTTACTGGCGATGTTGAGCAGATAGACAATATCTATATTAACGAGACCTCTACTGGCCTTGTACACGCCGTCGAAAGACTAAAGAGGTTTGATATTGCTGGACATGTGACCTTAAAGAAAGGTGAAAGATCCAAATTAGCAACTGTTGCGGCAAAAAACTTATAAATAATACTTGACAAGGAAAAAAACATAGGTTACAATTATATTATGGATAGGAAGATAGAACAAATAATTAGAGAATCTGTTGAGAGATCAAAAAATCAAAGAAGAGAGTTTACGATCTTTAATAGAATTCCGGTTCATATGTTGCAACCCACTATTATATCTTTTACCGAAGTAGTTGATAAAATTGAAGAAAAAGTCCCACAACATATGTTTGACGATATTGATGAGATCTTTGTGGGTAGTTTTAGTGAGAATGATAGTAGGGCACTAGAGGCTCACTATGAATCTGGTGCGATATATATTACAAACGATATGGTCACTGTTGACGATTATGTCGAAAGTATAATCCACGAGACTGCTCACTCCATAGAACAGGCTAGGGGTTTCGAAATCTACGGAGACCAAAAAGTTCAAGAGGAGTTTTTAGGAAAAAGAATGGCCCTCAAAAGAATTCTGGATGCAAACGGATATAATGTAAATGCAGATTTTGACGATATAGAATATTCTGAAGACTTTGATCTCTATTTATATAAAGAAATTGGGTATGATGAGATCGGAAACTTAACTTCTGGCTTGTTTTATTCGCCATATGCACCAACCTCTGTCAACGAATATTTTGCAAATGGCCTTGAAGGCTTCTTTCTTGGGCGCAGAGAATATTTAAAAAGAATAAGCCCACAATTGACAAAAAAAATATGGGAGATTATAAACGATGAAATTTGAAACCAAAGAAGAAGATGAAAAAGTTGTAGTAGAAGTAGAACTTCCTGCACAAAGAAGAACAGAGCCTATTATACCTCGCCAGCGAGTTCAAACAGAAGATGTTTTGGAAGAACTAAAATCCAGAAACATCAAGCATGGAAAAGTACTTCAGGCCGCCGACGTGAAGAACTGGAGAGAGCATACCAGACGAGGAACTTGGGTTTTTGAGAAAAAAACGACAAAAGTACTTGACAAACCTGCTGAAAAGGTTATATTAGAAGTAGAGAAAGAAGAAACTATTGCTAAGAAGCCAAAAGCTAAGAAGAAAAGCACTAGGAAAAAGAAAGCAGAATAGAGGTGCTCATTGTCCCACATTTCCTTTTCAGAGATGAAAATATGGAAAGAATGCTCGTATCGCCACAAACTAGAATACCTTGACGGTCTTCGTTCGTTTGAGGGGAATGAGTTTACTGCGTTTGGAACAGCCATTCATTCATATTGTGAAAGCGCGCTTGTCAAAGAAGTAAAAAACCCAAGCGAATTGTTCCAAAAAGAGTTCGTGAAAGAAGTCGAGAAGTTACTAAAAAAAGATATTGAACTCGACCAAAAGTTACTTAATCAAATGGAAGGACAGGGAGAAGGAATTCTACCAGAAATACTTCCATCATTTAAAGATTGCTTTGGAAACTTTAAAGTTTTAAAAACTGAAGAAATGCTTTATGAAGATATCGATGGCCACGAAAAGAAGTTCAAAGGCTTCATTGACCTTGTTATCCAGACGGAAGACGGAAAGATTCACATCATCGACCACAAGAGTTGTTCTTGGGGTTGGGATATGAGAAAGAAATCCGAACCAATGATAACATACCAGTTGACTCTATACAAGCACTTTTGGGCAAAGAAACACAACGTCGACCCAGAGAACATAGAGACACACTTCGCGCTACTCAAAAGAACGGCGAAGAAAAACAGAGTTGAGATCTTTAGAGTAACTAGCGGACCAAGAAAGACTGCTAGCGCTTTACAGGTTCTCGACCAAGCACTTAAAAATATTGAAGCCGGAAGGTCTATTAAAAACAGGCTTTCTTGTAATAATTATTGTCCATTTTATAATACGGAGAATTGCCTATGAGCAAGAAAACAAAAATACTTCTATTAGGAGACCATCCGATGGCTCCTTCTGGAGTAGGAACACAACTTAAATATGTTTGCGAAGCACTACTAAGGACAGGACGCTATCAGTTTGTTTGCCTTGGTGGCGCAATGAAGCATGAAAAATATGATCCTCAAACTATCACCGGCGATGAATGGGATGACGGAGATTTCCGAGTGTTTCCTGTTGATGGTTATGGAAGCCCAGAGATGATTCGCTCAATTATTTGGACAGAAAAGCCAGATATTCTTCTGTTTATGACTGATCCTCGCTTCTATGGGTGGCTCTGGCAAATAGAAAATGAAATACGTCCTCTTATGCCGATGGTTTACTATCATGTGTGGGACAATTATCCCTTCCCACAATATAATAAGAAGTGGTATGACTCAACAGATGTCATCGCGTCCATTTCAAAAGTGACCTACGATATTGTAAACAACGTCTCCCCAGACACAGAGAATCATTATGTGCCCCACGCAGTTCAAGCAGATATTTTTAAAAAACTTCCAAAAGAGGACGTCGCTGGATTCAAGGCCGACAACATGGGCGAGGATGGAAAAGATAAAATGATCTTCTTCTGGAACAACCGAAATGCCAGAAGGAAGCAGACCGGAACATTAGCCTTTTGGTTTTCTGAGTTTGCAGAAGAGGTCGGGCCCGAAAACGTCTGTCTCGTTATGCACACCGATCCGAAGGATCTCCACGGCCAAGATCTAGAGACAATTCTTTACGACCACGGTTATGATGACGGAAGGATTCTTATATCTAGAAACAAAGTTCCTCCTACCCACTTATCGATGATGTATAATATGGCGGATGTCACTGTCAATATTTCAGACGCAGAAGGATTTGGATTAGGTACACTGGAATCCTTATCTTGTGGTACGCCAATTATCGTTACAATGACAGGCGGACTACAAGAGCAAGTAACTGATGGAAAGGATTGGTTTGGAATCGGTATCGAGCCTGCGAGCAAGGCCACGATTGGCTCTCAGGAGGTTCCATATATCAATGAAGATCGGATTAGTAAGGAAGACTTTAAAGCAGCATTGCATAAAATGTATAACATGACTTCGGAAGAAAGAGAAGAGCTGGGCGCAAAAGGCACCGAGCATGTAAATAAAAACTATAACTTCGAAGACTTCGAAAAGAAATGGATTGAACTAATGGATAAAGTAGTAGAAGAAAGAGGTTCTTGGGAAACTAGAAAGGGTTATAAACCTTGGGAGATAAAAGAAATTGCGTAAAAAGATTTTAGTTCGTGGGCCATGTCTCACGCGTTCTGGGTATGGCGAGCATACTCGTTTTGTACTCCGATCTCTTAGGGCGAGGCAAGACATTTTTGATATTTATATAATTCCTGTAAACTGGGGCCAAACAGGCTGGACAGCGGAAGATAGTGAAGAAAGAAAGTGGCTTGATGAAAGGATTAAGTCTACTGCGATTTATATTCAGCAAAAAGGCCAATTTGATGCATCTTTACAGGTCACTATCCCTAATGAGTGGGAACAGCTAGCGCCTATAAACATTGGAGTGACAGCCGGAATAGAGACTACAAAAGTTGCCCCTGTTTGGCTTGAAAAAGCAAACATGATGGATAAGGTTATTACAATCTCAGAACACTCTAAGTGGGGTTTCGAGAATACGAAATACCAAGGACAAAATAGTCAAACTGGCGCCCCGATGACTTTGGCCTGTGAAAGTCCGGTTGAGGTGGTCCACTACCCAGTAAAGACTTATGAGACGCTGCCAGAACTTGAGTTGAATCTTGATTTCGATTTTAACTTTATTGCAGTGGCCCAGATGGGCCCAAGAAAGAATTTAGAAAATACTATCAAGTGGTTTGTCGAAGAGAATATCGATCAAAAAGTCGGACTAGTTCTAAAAACACACATCAAGAATGGATGTATCCAAGACAGAGGACATACACAAAAAATGATATCAAGTGTATTGGAAAAATATCCAGAAAGAAAATGTAAAGTTTATCTATTACACGGAGACCTAACTGATGAAGAAATGCACTCTCTTTATGTCCATCCGCAAATCAAGGCAATGGTATCTTTGACTCATGGTGAGGGCTACGGTCTGCCACTCTTTGAGGCGGCCTATAGTGGCCTCCCTGTCGTTGCTCCGGGTTGGTCCGGACAGTGTGATTTTCTTTATGCTCCATTTCAAGGAAGCAAGAAAAAGAAGGGCGGAAACAAAAAGCATCCCTATTTTGCAGAGGTTGACTATAATATAGCTCATATCCACCCATCAGCAGTTTGGGATGGAGTTATCGAAAAAGATTCCCAATGGTGTTACCCAGAAGAGGGGTCTTATAAAATGAGGCTCCGTCAGGTCCGCAAACAGTATTCTAAATGGCAGAAAAAGGCTGTCGTTTTACAGAACTGGATCCTTAAAAACTTCGAAGAGCAGAGTGTTATGGGCAGGTTCGTCGAGAACATACCGCAACCAACACCAGACGCAGATATCGATGATATGTTCGCTAAATTATTGTCTCCTAGTGAGTAATTGTGATTTTATTTGTATCTGATAATTTCTTAGAAGAATATGTAGGAGGAGCAGAGTTAACAACGGATGCTCTGATGAGAGAGTCTCTAATTCCGGTTACAAAGGTCTTGTCTAGAAATCTCAGTATCAAGGAGATGGAAAAGCATAAAGAAGATTTTTGGGTATTCGGAAACTTCGCATTTGTACCCGAAGAATGTCTAATATACGCGGCAAAGAACCTTAATTACGGCGTCCTCGAATATGACTATAAATACTGTGCCTACAGATCACCAGAAAAACATGCCAAAGAGCACGGTGAATGTCGATGCGAATCAAGCAGGGTTGGGAAGATAGCATCTATCTTCCTAAGCTCTGCAAAAGCATTGTGGTGGATGTCCAAAGGACAGATGAACTATTATCATGATAAATTTCCTTTCTTAAAGAATGGCAGGAATGTGGTTTTAAGTTCTGTGTTTTCCCGCGAGACACTCGCTCTCATAGAGACGCTTGATGTCGATAATAAAAATAATAAATGGATAATTTTAAATTCCCCATCTTGGATAAAAGGGACAGAAGACTCGGTTCGTTATGCCAAAAAGAATAACTTGGAATATGAGTTGATATGGGGCCTTGAGTATGAATCATTGCTTAAAAAGCTGGCAAACTCAAAGGGTCTCGTTTTTCTTCCAAAAGGCTCAGATACTTGCCCCCGAATTGTTATTGAGGCAAAGCTGCTTGGATGTGAACTTGTACTAAATGAAAATGTACAACACAAGGACGAAATTTGGTTCGAGACAAAAGAGACAGCAATGAACCACTTGCGTTCACGAACATCTGTCTTTTGGAAAGATGTCGAAGATGCTTCTAAAAATATTGACATACTGAAGAAAGAAGAAAAATCAGACACAAAATATAACGTTATTATACCGTTTTATAACGCGGCAACATGGATTGGAAGATGCATCGACAGCGTAAAGAGACAGAGGCACGATAATTTTGAGTGTGTTCTGGTTGATGATATTTCCGACGATCAATCTCTGGATAACGCAATAACAGCAATAGGTGATGATCCCCGTTTTCGCATCATAGTTAACAAAGAAAAACAATACGCTTTAAAAAACATATCAATGGCAATAGACACTATTGAAGATCCTAAAGATGAGGATGTCGTTGTTATATTGGATGGAGATGATTGGTTGGCCTCAAGCCTAGTGCTTTCAAGACTAAACAAAGAATACTCAGACAAAGAATGTTTAGTTACTTATGGAAGTTATGTTTTTCACCCATGGGGCGTTCGAGGGCCTGAGCCTTCTCGGTACCCAAAGAGTATTGTGGAGGGAAACTCTTTTCGAGAGGACATATGGAGAGCTTCTCATCTAAGGACATTTAGACATGGGTTGTGGAAATATATAGACCACGAGGATTTAAAAGACAACAGCGGAGAGTATTACACAATGGCATACGATCAAGCAATAATGCTTCCATTGTTGGAGATGGCGGGAGAACGACACCGATATATAGAAGATGTATTGCATGTCTATAATAAGGAAAACCCATTAAATGTCGACAAAATTAAGGCGATAAAACAAAGCGAGACGGCAAAAGAGATTCGACAAAAAAGAAAATATGACAGGATTAAATAGAATGAATTTACACCTACATAATGTTGATCTAAACAGCGATACTGGCCCCAATTCTTTCGCGAAAAAGCTGATTGATTGTGGCACTAAGTCTGGATGGTCGTTTGACTCTTCGCATCCACCCAGCGCACATTTGTGTTTCATAGAGACGAGAAAAAAAACCTTTGATGCTCCAATGTTTCAGAGGCTGGACGGAATATATTATAACACAAGATTTAATTATAATATGCAAAATGCAAACATTCAAAGAACATACGAAATGGCTGATGGTGTCATCTATCAATCAGAATTCAACAAAAAACTAATAACTAAATTCTTCGGCACACACCACAGATCTACAGTAATACACAACGGCGCCAATATAGAGAAAATACAATCAATTTCTCCTTTGAAAAATTCAATTATTGATGGGTTTGAGAATGTGTGGTGTTGTGCTTCACACTGGCGCCCACACAAGAGACTATCTGAGAACATTAGGTATTTTTTAGAGCGCTCCGGAGAAAAAGACTGTCTTATAATAGCAGGAAACACAGAGCATAAGATATCGCACCCGCGTGTCTTTTTCGTTGGCTCTCTGCCGCATGAAGCGCTTATAGCTCTTTATAAGCGTTCTGACTATTTTATACATCTTGCATGGCTGGATGGGTGCCCTAATGTCGTCGTCGATGCCAATGCAGCAGGGTGTAAAATTATTTGTACCGACGCCGGCGGAACAAAAGAAATTGCTGGTCCGGACGCAATTGTCTTAAAAGACGAAGATTGGGACTTTGAGCCTCATGATTTATATAATCCACCAAAAATTAATTTTGATAAACTGGTTGACAACAGCTGCAATTCGGGTTATAGTGTGGATATGAAGCATGTTTTTAGAAGATATGAAGAGTTTATTTATGGGCGTTAAAATGCTAGATTTAACTAGGCAATATGATTCTCTGAGAGAGGAAGTGGCGCCAGCCATAAGAAGTATCGTAGAGAGTCAACAATTTATTAACGGCCTGTCAGTAAAGAAATTTGAAGAAAGCTTTGCCAAGTTCTGCAATACAAAGTTTGCTGTTGGCTGTAGTTCCGGAACAGATGCTATTTTAATGTCACTGATGGCACTGGGGATTGGAAAAGGGGATGAGGTCATAACTACTCCATTTACTTTTATTGCGACCGTTGGATCCATTGTTCGCCTAGGCGCAATTCCTGTGTTTGTTGACATAGAAGAAAAAACGCTTAACATCGATCCTGAAAAGATTGAAAAAGCAATAACAAAAAAAACAAAAGCAATAATGCCGGTTCATATATTCGGGCAATGTGCCAATATGACGGAAATAAATAAGATCGCACAGCGCAACAATCTCTTTGTAGTAGAGGACGCATGCCAGTCAGTGGGATCCAGCTGGAATTCAGCCCCAGCCGGCTCAATGGGCGCCACGGGCTGTTTCAGCTTTTTTCCTTCAAAAAACTTGGGAGCTTTTGGCGATGGAGGAGCAGTAACGACGAATGATGAGGATCTATACCAGCGACTACTGAGAATAAGAAATCACGGCCAAGGAAATAATAAAACTTATGTATATGATGCTATCGGCGGTAATTTTCGTCTAGACACCATACAAGCCGCGGTATTAAATATTAAGTTAAAATACCTCGAAAACTGGTCCGAGATGAGAAATAGAAATGCTGATCTTTATAATACATCTCTCGCAACGATAGAAGGTATTGAAATTCCATATTGTCACCCAATGTCTTCTCATGTGTATAATCAATATGTTATAAAATCTAAGCACAGGGACGATCTCAGGGAGAAGCTTTCTAGTCGAGATATAGGTTCTGCAATTTATTATCCTTCTCCGCTCCATTTACAAAGCAGTGTGTCTGGTCTCGGTTACGAAGAGGGAGATTTTCCTGTAGCGGAGGAGGCGTGTAAAAGTGTGCTAGCATTACCAATATACCCAGAACTTTCTAAAGAAGAGATTGCTTGTGTGATCTCTTGTTTGGGGTCGAAATGATTTCGGCAGTTATTGGGCTGGGCTCTATGGGGAAGAAGCACCATAGTATTATGAAAAACATATGCACTGTAGTGACAGTCGATCCGTATGTTTCGGAAGCAGACTATACCAGTGTCAGCGAGATGCTCGCCAGTGAAAAAATAGATTTTGCAGTTATCGCCACCCCAACGGTGGCACATTACGACACAGCGATTGAGCTACTAAAGAATGGCATCGATGTCTTGGTTGAAAAGCCGGTGGCTACTAACTCGCAAGAGGCGCGAGAGATATTGAAATGTGCCAAAGAGAATTCTCGCCGCGCCATCGTAGGCCATATTGAAAGGTTCAATCCAGCCACTCAGAGTTTGATCGCCGACATATCCGATCAGAAGGTAATAAGCTGTAATGTCACTAGAATAAGCCCGTATCCCACGAGGATTAACGACGTCGGTGTTAGCTTGGATTTGGCGATTCACGATATTGACTTGGTTAGGTTCATAACTGGACAAAACATTGTCACCTGTACGAGCAATGCCAGTGCAAATGTGAATTCTGTCGAAGATACTGCGAGTTTCTTTTTAGAGATGTCCAGCGGATCTACGGCGATGATCTTTGATAGCTGGGTATCCCCCTTCAGGGAAAGATCGATGAAGATTACAACAAAAGAAGCTTATTATGAAGTTGACTTATTAAGACAACAGGTTGTAAAATATTCTTCTATAGATAATTCAGAGTTTGCAGTGAAAGAGCTTTTTGTCAATAGGGTAAACGCTCTAGAACAGCAACTAAAAGCTTTTATTAATTACATAAAAACGGACAACATCGGACATTTGTGTTCTATTGAATCCGGATTAGAGGCCTTAAGACATGTTGAGGGAAAACATAATGACCAATAATGCTTGTATAAATATTATATCTTCGAGGAGCAGATGCATAGGCTTGTGTTTGGAATCTCTTTGGGACAACTACAACCATAAGCATAACTACACGGTGTATGTGTATTATTTTGACGACATATATGATTCAGAAGACTTTAGAGCTTCGGTCACTAATATGACTCCACAAAGAATTGTGTTTCGCAGCATTCCGTATAATACTCCAAAATTCATAAAAGAAGAAGAGTTGTTTTACAACAGAAGAAATATACAGTATGTAGCTAATTCATTTTCTATAGGAAGAAAAGGATATTTACATATGTGTAATTTTACCAGTAACATGTATGGCTATGAGAATACAGAGCTAGAGAAGTATGATTACACAATAACTCACGATGATGAGTCTGGGTACCGCAAAGAAGTGACGGAGGATCCAGTCTCTGTTTTGAGAGATTCCGAATATGATATCGGTGCTTATTTTGTTGGACAGAGGTTAAGAGATGGTGCACCTCACCAAGGGCATCTAGACACTCGTATTGGCTTGTGGTCTTTTACAAAGAAATTCTTGGAGGAGCACAAAGTAACTCCAAAGAACGAAAAAATGAAATTGCTGATGACGGATCCAAATGCTGAGTGGAATTTTCATTTTCTGGATTGGTGCGACACATATGTGATTAGCAATCGTGTTTTTGAGACTGAATTATGGAAATTATGGTCAAAATCCGTTAACGAGTCCGGAGGGATATACAAGTATCGTTGGGGAGACAATGAGATCATTAGCTTGTTTGCTCATATGACGCAAGACAAGATATTGGATTTCGGTCTTGTGTTCGACGGAACGCACGATCAAGGTAAATTTAGGGGCTTGCAGGACCTTGCTCCGAGCATTAAGCACACAAACAAGTAGGCATTGGGAATAAAAAATGATTAAAAAAATACAAACAAAAGATCTTATGGGATTAGTAGAAAAATTATATTTAAGCGATCCGGAGAATTTTCTACTAATTGAGATAGGGGCAAATGATGGCTACTGTTGTGATAGGATGTGGGATTTTGTTTTGCAGCACGATCCTAAGTCAATCATGGTTGAGCCTATCCCCGGTTATTTTAAAAAATTGAAAAAAAACTACTCTCATTTAAACAATATTTATTTCGAAAACTTAGCGATTAGCGACAAAGATGGTATAGCGGAGATGAGATATATACCAGAAGAAACAATCTCTTCCGAAAAAGTAACTTTTAGACTAACCTCTCAGCCTAACTTATGGAAAGAGCATTGGGCTGGCGGATTGGGTTCGCTATATGAGAACAAAAACAACTTGGGGTGTCCCGAGCTGAAACAGTTTGAAGAAGTTATCCCTGTTGAGTTGAAGACGTTTGAATATTTATTCAACAAATATGATGTTGGATCATATAAAAATGTAGTGCTACAGACTGACTGCGAAGGTCATGATCTTGTTTTAATGAGAGCTTTTCCATTTGATAAGGTAACTCCAAAAATATATATATCCGAGATATACGGCCAAACCAGATACCCTCCCAGTCACCCAAACTATGGTACCAATATTGGAATGTACTCCCCAGAGGAAGAACGAGAGGCCATAGAGATTCTAGAATCAAATAATTATCAAATATTTTCTGAAAATGATTTGGTTGGTATTTTGGGCAAATAAGAAGTGAAAATTTTATACATAGACCCAGTAGTCCGCTCTCCTGTTTCTGCAAATTACAAATATTATGATGGAATATATGACTCTCTAACTGATGTATTTCTGTATAGAGGGGTCCCGCAGGACATGCAAGTACTGATCGATAATATCGATTTTGTGCCTGATGTTGTGGTTTTTGGCCTTGGATGGTTTAATCACGGGTTTTATGGAGAAATAAAAAACATAAACTTGCCATCTGTATGTATTCTTTTTAAGCCACAAAACAATCTAGAAGAAAAGTTAAGTTTTTGCAAAATAAACAATATTGAAAGAATTCTTACTCCAATACCTAGATGTGAAGAGTACGAAGCCAACACGGGAATACAAACAAAATTGTTCACATATGGGTTCGATCCAGTGGTATTTTTAAAGAGGGGTTCGGATAAAGAATACGATATAGGGTTCAGCGGCGCGCTACATCAGAGTAAACATTACCCTAGTGGCTCCTTTGTTTGTGATAATATAAGAAGTAGGATATTTGACAAACTAAACAATATTAATGATATTAACGTATTCTGGAGTGCCTCTGATGACAAACCGGCCCGGATCCCAAATTATGAAGAATATGCTAAATTAATTGATAAGTCGAAAATGTGGATAGCAACACAAGCAGCTTTTGGAGATATAACACCGCGGTTTTTTGAAATATTGGGAACGGGAACGCTATTGTTTTGCCAAGAGGCGCCCGACGAATATTCAGAAATCTTGAAAGACGGAGTGAACTGCATACAGTTTAAGTCAGATCTTAGTGACTTTGAAGAAAAACTAAAATATTGTCTTGAAAATCCAGAAAAAGTAAAAGAAATAACAGACAATGCTTATAGATATTTCCATGGAAACTATACTTGGAAAAATAAGGCACAAGAATTAATAGAAATATGTGAGGACTTATTATGATTTACAATGAATATGGGGAAAAATCTAATAGAGATGTTTTCAAACAAAATCTAAAATTAATAGAAATAGAGACTTTCTCTTATTGCAACAGGAAGTGCTGGTTTTGTCCAAATTCTTTCGTTGACAGGATCTCTAATAACCAAATAATGCCAGAAGACACTTACTTGGGCCTGATTGAGCAATTGTCGGAAATAGAATACTCAGGCGAACTTACATATAGTAGATATAATGAGCCACTGGCGCATCCAGATTTGATACTGAGGAGGATTGCACAAGCTCGCGAAAAGCTCCCACATGCAGTGCTGAGAACAAATACTAATGGGGATTATATCACGAGAGATTATATAGAAAAACTTGTAGAGGCAGGCCTTAATCAATTGTGGATCCAGCAGTATCTTGGTAATGAAGAGAAATATGATCATGAAAAGATGCGTCAACGCGCAGAAAAGAAAATAGCAAAAATTGGACTGCCGGCAGCAGTAGTCACAGATATCCATGGTTGTAAATTAGAATATGATTTGACGTACAAAGGCATGACAATACATATACGTTCTAGAAATTTTGAGATCGACGGATCCAGCCGCGGCGACACTATTGACATAGCGTCCGACTACACCAGAACACAGAGTTGCAAACAAGTTTCACAAAACATGTATATTGATTATAACGGTTCTGTGATGGTTTGTTGCGCCCTGCGATCAGATGTTCCGGGACAGGAAAGTGGTATAATGGGACACATTAATGACGGTAAACTGTGGGATATTTATATGAGTGAAAAATATAAGCCGTGGAGAGAACACCATGCAACTAATGGGCCAAAAAAAGGATTTTGCAAAACTTGCAAAGACAGTGTACAGCCAGAATACATGAGGAAATAACATGAAAGTAGCAGTATTATTTAGAGGTTCTTCAATCGGATCTTATGAGCATTGGCAGTTTAAGGATAAAATTTCTGTTAACTATAAGAACAATATTGATAATTTAAAAAATAACCTATTGGACAAATATGAGTGCGATGTATTTTTTCATACTTGGAGACAAAAAGATGTTGATTTTTCTGAATATGAGCAACTTATAGCAGACTTAAAGCCAAAATCATATTTGTTTGACGAAGACATAGATGGGACCCACGGCCCAGATCTGGGAGGGAAGGTTACCTTAAACGCAAAAAGAGTTATTGAAGTTTTTAATGATTATCGAATAAAAAATAAAAAAGATTATGATTTAGTTATCATGCTAAGGTTTGATATTTATTTTTTGCAAGAATTTGATTTACAAAAGATTTTAAATACTCAAGAAATACAAAATAAGATTTTTGTGTATGCAATGGGCCCCAACTCAGGTAAGACATTTGTTGATAAAAATTCTACAAAAGACGTGGGCATAGATGATAATTTTATTATTTTCTCACCAGAGGTAGTACAGGACTATTACGATTGCTTAAATATGAAAGAGGAAACAATAGCAACAACCCGTTCAACAAAATTTTTCTATCCAACCCAACATTGTAGTTTACATCATTTATATTATTTATTGAACGATAAAATAAAAATAAAAAATTTAGTTGATATATTTGGTTCTAACTACAAGAAAAGCTTGCACGGTATAGTAAAAAAGACTGAAGAGTCTGGAGCCTTAATCTCTAGATGTGCTGATTCTAAAAAAACAAAAATTGGTGACAATTTGTTTGTCATACATTATTCTTAGAGGTATAAAGTGAAAGAGTTTAATATTGTGGTGCCCATGGCAGGATGCGCACAAAGATTTGATTATAAATTTAAGCCGTTTATTGATCTAGATAATAGGGTTTTTATAGAGCACGTTTTGGATAGCTTTAAGACTATTAAGGTGGCATCCTATAACTTTATAGTCACAGCAGAACAAGAAAAAAAAGAAAACGTTTTACGAGAACTTACAGAAAAATATTTTCCTCACATTGCTGAACGCATTAATGTGATTGTGCTGTCTGAAAAGACAAAAGGGCCTTTCCAGACAGTTTATTTTGCTTTGCAAACTTTAGGCAAATTGGATAATATTATTATTTGTGATTGCGACCACTCTCTAGACATTGCGCCAATGATAGATAGGTTAAAAACACAAAAACTAGATGTAGTAGTGCCAATTTGGAATATTAAACAAGAAGAACAGTCTAATTGGGGTAAGGTATTGGTGAATCCGACGACCGGCCTAATAGAACAATTTTATGAAAAAGAGATGGTAAGTGCCCCGGAGGGTAAAAAAGTTTATGGAATCATTGGTTGTTATTTTTTTAATAATTCGTCTATTATCCTGCAAAGCAAAAAGGAATATTTACATTTTTCAAGTTTTCTAGAGACAAAGCTTAAAAAACTATCTATTGGATTTGCAAAAATACATAGTGCATACTTTTTTGGCGACAAGGATATGGCGCAAAAAGCAATACAGGCTCGGCGCCGCCGTGAAACTATAATATGCGACGTAGATGGGGTTTTAATCAAGCACAGGCCACAATCAGACGATGTGATTGGCAACAATGAAGTTTTGGAAGGCACTGTGGAGAAACTGGCGCAGTGGAAGAAAGACGGAAAATTTATAGTTCTCGCCACAGCCAGACCAAAACGAACTAAAGCAAATTTTGTTAAAATGTTATCTGATCTGGGATTTATATATGATGAAATTGTCATGGGACTAAATCCCGGCCCCCGATACTTGATTAATGATTTAAAGCCCTCCAATGTTCTAGTAAGGCAATCGGTGGCTAAAAACTTATTAAGAAACGCCGGTATCAGCGATTTAAAAATAGGCGAAACCAATGATTATGATTTAAAAATAGTAAAATGTTTTAAAGGGAACTCTTTTAGCAAAACAGTTCTGGTGGAAAACAACGATCATCTTTTCGTTAGAAAGTATATTCTTAAAACACACGAAACAAACGATCATTACAAAAAGTTAAGAAGGCAGTTTGACGATATAAAGAGGTTTGCCTATTATGATAAATCCATAGCACCAGAGATATTAGACTTTCATGACGGTGATCATTGTTTTTATTATGATATGGAATATGTGAATGGCCATGAACAATTAGATAGTTATGATAGAGATACACAGCTTAATGTTTTGACGAATATAGTCAACAGGCTTAGTGAAAATGTTTATTGTTATAAAAAGATTAACGATGACAAAATGTTTATAGACAGGTTATTTAACACAAAAATATACCCAAAGTTGGTGACATATCAAGAAAAGTGTGCTATAATGAATCATCTAATAAACTCCGAAAGCATTTTAGTTAACGGAAAAAAAATATTTGGCCTTAAAAAGATTTTGCAAAAATTAAATATTTATAACTTTAACACTGAATACCTTAACCCGATACATGGCGATCTTACGTTGGAAAACATTCTTTACAATGAAAAAACGAATGATTTTAAATTAATTGATATGGATGGCAGCAGATATGTAGATACATGTTATTTTGACTTGGGTAAAATTTTCCAATCCACAGTGGCTAATTATAAGCAATGGAGCAGAGCAGAAGACATATTGGAATGCGACCCAGATAAAAGTATAAAATGTGTTAGCGAGTATTTTGAATGTATCCCGGCAGATCAGAAACAGCTTTGTTTACAATATGGAAAAATAATGGGAAATGATAGTTGGATGGATGTTTATAAAAAAGGTATTTTTTATATGTCTATGTATTTTATTAGATTCGTACCTTTCAGGGCGCAAATCAACAAACAACATGAACTTTTTGCTATGGTAATGGCTATAAACTGGCTAAATCATATTTATAACTTAGGAGATGAGAAAAATGAAAATTGAAATTTATTATGATGGGACAAATATAAGAGAAAACAGTGGGATAGATGTAAGTGGTTTTACGACGAACATATCTTTCCTACTAGCTTCAAAGATCACTAATTACGAGAACTTTATTAAAGAAAGCTTAGGCTATAGCGCCGGCCGTCCGATATCGTTTCAGCTTTATGATGATGACGATGCCGGCATCGAGAATACAGCGAGAAAAATAACATCTTACGACGACTCTATATTCGTAAAGATACCGGTTATGAAAACAGATGAAAGTCCAAACGCGGAAGTAATTAGGAAGCTTCATCTAGATGGCGTAAAAATCAATGTCACGGCAATCTTTACTAAAGAACAATTGGATTCTATAAAAGATTGTTTTGATAAAGAAACTGAAGCAATAATATCTGTTTTTGGTGGCAGAATTAATGATTGTGGCTCCGATGCTACGAGCGTGGTTGAGCATGCCTGCAATCTTTTTAAAGAGCACCCAAATATCAAAGTTTTATGGGCAGCTTGCAGAACAGTATACAATGTATTGGAGGCTGAACAGCAAGGGGCTCACATTGTGACTGTCCCAGAATCCGTGCTAAAAAGATTACACCGATTAAACGAGGATCCTTATGGTGCCGCTGTAAAAACAGTTATACAGTTCAGAAACGATGGCTTGGAATCTGGTTTGGGTTTTAGCGAATGACCATGGATGAAGAAAAATATAATCACTATATGAGCATTATAGGAAAAAGTTCTTACAACAGGCAAGATCACTGGGATATTTTTGATACTTTGTATTATGATAAAATATCAAATTTTAATTCTATGGCCTCGTTTCGTACAAATGGTATAAGCAATATGCTAGAGACTGGCCTCCCGTCGCAAGAAAGAAAAAGTGCACTTCTGGGATCCCACTATGATGTGGACTATTCACAACAAGAAAAGTGCGAGTTAATTAAGAGATTTAACGAACTGAAAGCAATGCTTGGACAAGATGTAAGAAAAATTAAATTTAATTCTGAAATCGGAAATCCTCGAAATTATTTACATCTTGACAATGGAGATAAATATTTTTTAAATTTTGATGATTTATATCATGTTTACTCCGCATGGCAGATCAAAAGATCAGTCAAACATTTGCTAGGAGATTTCTCAAGTTATAACATTTTAGAAATTGGCGCTGGCTATGGAAACCTAGCTCACAAAATTAAAAATATCTACAAAAAGAGCAGGTATGTCATAGTTGACTTGCCGGAAGTGTTATTGATACAGCACTATTATTTAAGCAAAAGTAATCCCTCCTATAAAATTGTAAATTTATTGGATTACGACTTGAAAGATGAAAGTGTAGGGGATATCGATTATGATTTTTTATTAGTTCCTTTTGGAGTATATAAAGATTTAAATATTAAATTTGACATTGCCATTAACACCAGATCTTTTGGGGAAATGCCCAAAAACATCCTTCATGATTATTTTGAATGGGTACAAAACAATATTAAAGATCGCGGACTTTTTTACACAACAAATCGTTATGTATTTACTAAGTCGTTAGATAAAAATAAGATTAGGGATTATCCGTTTGATGATTTCTGGAATGTGGTGATTTCACAGCCGCAGTGGTTACAGACACACCTCCATGAATTTATGTTACAAAGGTCCGCGATGAAGCCACAAGTGCCGCTTAATTTTATGTTAGAATCTTTTCCTATTTCTACGCCCCCGCCCGGCCCAATCATGGTGGAAATACAAACTCAAACGGAATGGCTAAAACACCAAAAAGGTAACAAGTAAGTATGAATAAATATTTTACTTATTGGCAAGAAGAAATAAAAAAAGAAGATGTTCTTCGTTGGTTGGGAAACCCCGAAGCAGAATATAAAACTTATACAATTGATTACCTTGAAGAAAAAAAATATTCATCTTTAATCGATTGTGGTGCCGGGGTCTTTACTTTGCACGACTCTCTTAAGAAGAGAAGATTAGAGATTAAGTATGTTGCAACAGAAGTAACAAAAAATTTTGTTGAGCTTGGTATTGAAAAGGGGATTGAAGCTATTCATTGTCCGGTGCAAGATATAACAGTATCGGACAACTACTGTGAAGTTTCTGTTTGCTTGGCGGTCTTAAATCATCAATTAGAATTTGAGACCTGCATGAAGGAATTGATTAGAATTGCTGAAAAAGAAATTATTATAAGTTTTTTTAAGCCTTTTATAGAAGAGAAAAGAGCTTGGATAGAAATACAAAATTGCATAGACAAATTTCCAATAGTTTCAAACAATCCGAATATTGGAGTGACAATTGAAAGAAATGAAAAATTTGTCTATACTTTTTTTTCAAGAAAGGCAATTGAGAAGTTTTTAAATACATTAAATGTAAAATATTTTTTTCATACTTTGGAAGATAGAACGGAAATGTTGCACATCATTAAAGATTGGAGAGACAAATGAAAACAGCAGTATTGATAACAGGGCAGCTAAGAGATTATAAGGTTAATTGGCGAAACCATATGAAGCACTTAATAGAGCCGAATGATGCTGACGTGTTTGGTTACATATGTGACAAAAACACTCTCCATTCGTGCGGCAAGTCCTTGGAGCAAAAATATTATCTAACAAACACGCTTACCAGCGAAGAAATATCTGATAGTTTATTTGAAATTTACGGTTCACACTTAAAAGAGTTGACAGTCGATAACGACGAAAACCTACCAGATTATAACTTTGGAACCTTGGGGTATTTTAGAACAAGAATGCAGAACCAAATAGACAACATAAGCCATGGCTTTGATATGGCTCAAGAGTATGCGAAACAAAATGATTTTGTTTATGACGTTGTGGTACGATGCCGACCAGATAATTCAATGTTTCCCAGACCACTTAACTTAGAGGCCCTGAAGTCCCGCGATAATCACGACAATGTTGTATATAGTACCGTATTCACCCCATCAGGTCACAGAGACTTGTGTTTTTTTGCCATGGCAAACCCTTATACTTTTAATAAATATCGTTCTTTTAAGTATCTTGATGGAGAAGATCCCAGTAGAACAGATAATAATTTTGTTTGTACTGAACACATGTGGGAAGAGTATCTGAAAACCATTGGAGTTAAGACGGAATACATACCAGACATTTGTAGGCCTTTCACGGGGTTCGACAAGACTATGCCAATTTCTGATTTTCCATTTAGAAATAAAGAAGAGTATTTGATTGATAAAGATGGAAATCTAATTCCACAGGTCGAGTAGAGAATACCATGGTTCTAGTTCAGTTGACTAATGGTTTTGGAAACAATATGTTTCAATATAACGCCGCCCGACTTTTGGCGGAATATTTGGAACAGGAGATATATGCAATACCGCCTTTCCGTGATTACTATGCTATATCGTGTTTGAATAGTTTAGGTATTAAATTTTTACCGCCCACAATAAGTGTAAATGAGTGTATTGAAATAGATGAAAGAAACTATAGATCGGCATTTGACAAAAAATATAGAGACCATAACTTTGTTGTTAGGGGTTATTTTGAGGACTATTCTTTGTTTACAGATGACTTAAGGAGAATAAGATCATGGTATCCAGAAATAAAAAAGAGAAGCGATAGTGATTTAGTTATACATTTCCGAGCCGGTGACCGTCTTTTGTATAAAAATGAGTTTTACCAAAAGCCAAGCGTAGAAAGCTATATTAATGCAATCGAAAGTTTTAATTTTGATAGCCTTCATGTTGTTACTGATATGCCGAAGTGGGATTATATTAGCGAAGATGATGTAGAAAATATGAGATTTCACGTTGATGTGCCAATAGAAAACAGAGTGCCAAGTGCGGAATCTTCTGATTATTTCAATTCTTTTGTGAAGGCATTTGAAAAGTATGAGCCTGTGTTCGAAAAGAGAGATGTATGTGAAGATTTTCAATTTATTAGGTCTTTTGACAATATATTGTTTCAGCACGGTACTTTGGGCTGGTGGGCCGCCATGTTGAGTGAAGCATCCCGCGTCGGAGTATATGGTCCTTGGCGACCATGGAAGGGAGCGTCTAATAAAAATTTAAGTGCCACGCCACTAGATAATTGGTTTAAATGGGAGTGATTTGTGAAAATATTGATTACAGGGGGAACAGGAATGCTCGGAACGGCATTCAAAGAAGCAGAAACAGAGCACGATCTTATACTCGTAAGCTCAAAAGACGGGGATCTTAGAGATTTTCAATCTACAAGGCTCTTGTTCGTAGAACACAAGCCAGATGCTGTAATTCATTTGGCCGCCAAGGTTGGAGGAATCAAAGCAAACACCGACAGTATGTCCGATTTTTACACAGACAATATACAGATAAACACAAACGTCCTGAAATGTGCGGGACAATTTGGAGTCAAAAAGGCAGTCTCCCTGCTCTCAACTTGCGTGTATCCAGACAACGCAGACTATCCATTGACAGAAGATCAAATCCATGACGGAAGACCACATTCCAGCAACTTTGGCTATGCTTATGCCAAAAGAATGCTCGATGTCCAATCGCGAGCAATGAGACAGCAATACGGATGTAATTTCATAACGGCGATCCCAAATAATCTATTCGGGCCAAACGATAACTACGACCTAGAAAACTCCCATGTCATCCCTGCGATAATGAGAAAGATGCATGAAGCAAAACTAAATAATGAAAATGTTGTCCTATGGGGCGATGGATCCCCGTTGAGGGAGTTCACATATTCAAAAGACTTGGCAGATATCTTGCTGTTCTTGTTAGGGCATTACGACAAGCCAGTGCCAATAAATATCGGTAACACACAAGAATATTCAATAAAAAAAGTTGCAGAGATAATAGCAGAAATAGTTGGTTTCAACGGAGAGATCGTTTGGGACATATCGAGACCAATGGGGCAGCACCGAAAACCATCAGACAATTCGAGACTTATTGAACTTGGCTGGAGACAGGAAAATTACACAAATTTGAGAAAAGCCTTGACAGAAACTTATAAATGGGTTATATTAAGTTATCCAAGCCTAAGAGGAATAATTTGAAAACGGCGTTAATAACTGGCATAACCGGCCAAGATGGCTCATATCTTGCAGAACTATTACTCGAAAAAGGATATAGGGTCATCGGACTCAAGCGCCGCTCATCAGTTATCTGCACAGAGAGACTAGATGATGTGTTCGGCCACGAAGATTTTGAAATGCGTTATTTTGAACTAAATGACACAGGCTGTATGTGGAGACTTCTACAAGAATACAAGCCAGATGAAATCTATAACCTAGCAGCACAGTCTCATGTCCGAGTATCCTTCGAAGTTCCAGAATCAACCGTTGATGGTATCGCCATGGGCACACTTCGACTTCTAGAGGCGGCACGACACATAGTACCGGATGCCCGTATCTATCAGGCGTCTTCATCAGAAATGTTCGGAGACAACCCAGAGCATCCGCAAAGTGAGAGCACTGCTTTGATGCCAGCCTCGCCTTATGCTTGTGCAAAAGTATTTGCTCACAATCTTGTTCGTAACTACCGCGAAAGCTACGGCATGCATGCATCTTCAGGTATTCTTTTTAACCACGAATCTCCCAGAAGAGGCGAGACGTTTGTTACGAGAAAAATTACATTAGCAGCAGCAAGAATAAAGTTGGGTATCCAAGAAAAGTTATATCTTGGCTATCTAGATTCAAAGCGAGATTGGGGATATGCGGCTGACTATGTTGAAATGATGTGGCTTATGTTACAACAAGACGAGCCAGATGACTATGTTATCGCAACTGGCCAAACACATACCGTACAGGAGTTTCTGGAGGCTGTGTTTAATTATGCAGGTCTAGACATAGAAAGACACGTTGAAATAGACCAGAGGCTATTTAGGCCTCACGAAGTTCCGCTATTGTTGGGAGATCCAACTAAAGCAAGAGAAAGACTCGGATGGACCCCTAGGGTGAAATTTAAAGAGTTAGCAAAAATGATGTACGAATCAGATCTTGAAAAAATCAAAGGAGAACAAAATGGCTAAATGCTTAGTAACAGGACATAAGGGCTACATAGGCTCAAGACTATATGATGCCTTAAAAAAAGAAGGCCACGAGGTAATGGGCATAGATCTCAAAGATGGTCATGATATCCTTAAAACGCTCAAGCCTTACGCAAATGGAACGTTTCATCGCCACTGGACAAACTTCAAGCCAGAATTCATATTCCACCTTGCAGCAATCCCTAGGGTCGCATATAGTGTGGAAAACCCAATTGAGGTCATAGAAAACAATGTCTTAAGTTCTTTGTATATTTTAGAGTTTGCTCGATCTGTCGGAGCAAAGAGGGTTATTTATTCAAGCTCTTCTTCTGTTATCGGCGATGGACAAGGCCCAGAAAACCCCTATGGAGCATCTAAATATATGCCAGAAAGCATGTGCGGCGTCTGGTCTAGGCTGTATGATATAGATACGGTATGTCTCAGATATTTCAACGTGTATTCTCCAGAACAGAGAGCAGACGGCCCATATGCTACTGCTATAGCAAACTGGATGCAGTTTATTAGGGACGGAAAGAGTCCGTTCATCACTGGCGACGGAGAGCAAAGAAGAGACATGTCGCACCGAGAAGATGTCGTGTCTGCAAATATGTTTTGCATGAGTGGTGAAATTAACTTCGAAGGTAAGTGGTTTGATGTCGGAACAGGCGATAACATTTCCTTGAATGAAGTTAAAGAAATAGTGTTGCACCATTTCCCGAAAGTAAAATTTGATTATATCGATGAGCGCCTAGGCGATGTTATGGTGACAAAGGCAAACATGTCTCCTCTTGATGATCTGGGTTGGCGCCCCCAAAATAGCATTGGCGATGGAATTTCTGAGTGCTTTTCTCGTCTTAAAGAGGAATTGTCGTGATAAATATTGGGATTATTGGTTTCGGTTTTGTGGGATCGTCTGTGGCCTACGGATTTTCAGCCCAAACAGGCTTTGATCAGGCAAAGCTTAGGATCTTTGATAAGAACCCAGCAAAGTCGACGCATACCTTAGAGCAAGTGCTACAAGAGTCAGACTTTATCTTTTTGTCCGTGCCTACGCCATCTAACATCGATGGCTCTATTAATCTTTCAATTCTTGAAGAAGTACTGGGGCAGATTAATAAGCAAGGAACTAAAGAAGGCTGCATGGTTTTGGTGCGATCAACAGTGGTACCGGGAACAACAAGGGCATTTCAAGAAGAATACAAAAACATCACCCTAGTATTCAATCCAGAGTTTTTAACTGAGAGATCGGCAAAGTTTGATTTTATAAATCAAGCTAGGTTTATTCTTGGAGGAGAACAGGATCACACTACAAAGGTTGCAGAGCTGTTCAAAATTAGATTTGGAAGCTCAACGCCAACTATCCAGACAAACTTTGAGACGGCAGAGTTTATCAAATATATGAATAACTGTTATTTTGCTACCAAAGTTTCATTTATGAATGAAATGAAATTGATAGCAGACCAAAGTGGTGTCGATTGGTTAACCGCTGTTGACGGCTTTGTCCGAGACGGCCGTGTTGGCCATTCTCACTTAGCAGTCCCCGGCCCGGATGGAAAATGCGGATTCGGTGGGAGTTGTTTTCCAAAAGATCTTCAAGCAATGATGAGTCATGCTAGATCTAATGGAGTAGAGCCAAGTGTCCTTGCGGGAGTTTGGAAGACTAACTTAAATGTTAGACCAGAGAGAGACTGGGAAAAACTGCTCGGAAGAGCAATAATTAAAGAGGAAAAATAAAATGACAGAAACAGAAGATCTACAACTATCCGACCAAGCAGTCGGAGCGCTAATGATGGCGTTACAGAAATCCCTAATGGAACAGAGTGATATCGTTCCTGTGATCAAGGGCTTCAAGCTCCAAGATTCCGAAGCTGGGCTAATGGTGATGAATCCGCCCCTAGTCAAGTTCGGAAACGAAGAATCAAAAGAAGACGATGCCTAGGTATGCCTATCGATGCAGAACATGTGTTAACGAGTTTGAAGTTTTTCATGGAATGTCCGAGAAACTAGAAAACTGTGACGAATGCTCTGGTATTCTATTTAGAGTGCCTTCAACGACTTTCACAACTACAAGTGCCGGCAAAGAAGAAAAACCGGGACAAGTAGTAAAGGAGTTCATCGAGGATGCCAGAGAAGAAATAGAGGCAGAAAAGGAAAAAATGAAGGAAGGACTTGACAAATGAGCGATTACTGGTTATATTATATACTAGCGTTATGCGCATCACTCGCGCTTAATTTATTTTTTATTTGGTATATTAGAAATCTTCTATCTCAACTGTATTTCGTGTCAAACAATATGTCTGGCCTTGTGGATGAAACTATTTCTTTTAGAGATCACCTTTCTTCTGTTTATGAACTTGAAATGTTTTATGGGGATGAGACCCTCACCGGCCTATTGGCCCACGTTGGTCAATATTCCGAAACTCTTTCTGATTTTGAAGAAATATACACACTACTAGACGAAGAAGAACTAGAGGAGAACGATTTTAATGACGATGAATACCAAGGTGAAGATACAGAAATTACCGGCGGAGCCTAAGAAAAAACGCCGCAAACGCACAAAGCGCATGTATTTCACGCAGGTCCACCAAGACGCAATTGTTGAATACGTCTCGACGGACAGCGTAGAAAGAAGAACAGAATTATATGTAAAGTATATAGGCCCAGCATTCAGCGAGATGGTTGATAAAATAGTTTTTACATTCAAATTCACCACTCTTCCTAATATCGATGCTCTTCGAGATGAATGTAAGATCTGGCTCGTAACTATTCTCGATAAATACGATCACACAAAAGGCTGGAAGGCTTTTTCGTATTTCTCGGTGATCACGAAGAACTGGTTCATAGCTCAGACCAAAAAGAGGGCGAGAAAGAGAAGAACAGAAGTTGAACTGGACGTTATGTCTAGAGAAGTAGAGATGAAGTTCCTTTCTGTCGAGAACACTTACGATTCCGAAAGGGAGGCAACCGAATTCATTAACTCTCTAAAAGAAGAGATGGAGTTCTGGTCTCTCGACGACATGAACGAGAAAGAACAAAAGGTGCTAAAAGCAGTCCAGACACTTATTGAAGAAGCAGAGAACATAGACATTTTCAACAAGAAGGCAGTTTATCTATATTTAAGAGAGCTGACTGGTATGAACACCAAGCAGGTCGTCAGCGGCCTCAAGAATATGAGAAAGAAATACACTTTATTCAAAGATGATTGGAATAAAGGCAAGATTTAACTTCGTTTTATCTGAGGAACTATTTATTATATAATGAAGAATCTTGACCATTACCTCAAAAAAGCCATAGGAAACATCGAAGAAGATCGCAAAATCACCCGCGAACTTCTTGATGATGTTGTGCAGTATCTGAGCAAGAACGAAGAAAACCACAGGTCAGTTGGCCTGACTGCCGCGAAGTATGTGGAGACCCTACAGAGGTCAAACGCCCAACTTGTAACAGTTGCAACGATGATCCAAAAAGAGCAAGACAAGGCCGCTGACGGCCTGTCCGACGATGATAAAGCGGATATCTTTGATATGCTTCAGGCCGGAGACGAAGAAGATGAGTGATTCCGCCTATGAAGGTTGGATATGTCATCAATCCGGCCGCTTAAATCCTCATTTGGATCCAACAGATGTGGGTCCTTCGGCTTTTTTTGCCGGCAGGCAACCTTTGGCAACTATGGGCGCTTCATTGATTAATCTCATGACCCCAAGTGTGCTCAATACGTCTCGGAATCCACCAACGCTTGGAGTGGTATTGGCGAGCGCTCCTGCATCACCATCCGAGGCTCGATCTTTTAATATGGGACTTGAGGGTGATTATAGTTCTTCAACCAACGAATCAATGCAATTGCTTTATGTTAGAATTCCAGAACTCCATTTGCATGTTTCCGATCCGTTTTGTGAAGATCTTGGTTTCGGGCCGAAACAAATAGAGGCGTTAATCCATGAACACATGGAGACCATGATTCCCAATTGGGCGCCCAGTTCTACACTACTTGTTCCGGGCTCCATCGTTGAAGTTGATATCATAGAAGTAAGAAACGGCGCGCCAAAGCGAGGAGTCGTTAAGCGGGTAATATCGGAGGCGACTTCACTTCCATCTAAGAAGGTGGCCTCTGCGCAACAGGCGTTCAATGAGAGTTCGTCTTCTGACGACTATTCAGGCTATCTCGGCGATCCGAAGTTTCCGCCTGCCGCAAGAACGGCTTGGGAACAATTACAAGCCCTCGGTACAGACACGATCACTAAGGCCGCCGATGGTATTTGTGTAAAAGGGCCAACATTTGCATCCGGCCAGTGGCCACTCTTACCTGTTTCAGGAAAGTTAGGCCAATTAGATACTAAAAGAGAGCCTACCTCAATTGACATTGGTTGCGCCGTAGGCACCCCTATATATGCAGCTGCCGATGGAGTGATTGCTTCCACACTCGATAGTGACGATCTCTGCGGAGGAACAATCAAGGTCAGATATACGAATCCGAAAAAAACACATAGCTATTGCCACTGCTCAGAAATTCCAGATGTTCCCAAAAATCATCCGATTAAAAGGGGTGATGTTATCGGACTTACAGGCGGCGAGCCCGGAAGTCCGGGTGCAGGAAATACTTTCGAACCACATTTGCATATCACAACTAGGATGAATTCGAAGGATTTTGCTGAGGCTTTCGGGTGGGACTTTTCTTCGAAAAATGCTGGAAAAATGATTGTAGGGAAATCTTCCTGCGAAGGATCATCGTGATCCCCCGCGTGAAGAAAAACAAGAAAGGACGAAGACAATGAAAGAGGAAGATAACAACTATTCGCCAACACAGGCCGCAGCACCAGTAACAGGAGGATAATTTATGGGTAATAAGCTTACAGTTGTAGATAAACCATGGACCATTGACGGAAAAACATGGCTCCAATATTGGAGGACAACTGATATTAATACGGGTATTTTGACCGCCTCCGGAGGCGTTAAATACAAAGAAGGAGAGTCGTCTCCACTTGGTGCGGCAAGACAATTTTCTGGCGAGGCACCGGCCGATTATCCAACCGGAAATCCCGACTTTAGCGCGACTAGTGCGGATCCATTTGAAAGAAATCTGGGAGAGATCGTCAGAGGAGAGGATATCATTGGCGCCACTGATGCGGAGCAGAAAATATTTTCTGCTCATGAAGACCCTAACGAGGAAACATATGCAGCCCTAGATTATGATCTCTCCGGCGCAACGCAAACCGACAATGTATCAAGTGCCGTCAATGACGCAGTAAATACAGTCGGATATCTGAGTAATCAACTTAGCCCGTTTGACGGAAAGATTTCTAAAGATCCTCTTGCTGGCCTAGACAATACTAGAGTAAAAGAGAATATTCCAAAATATAACGACGCACCATGCGAGAAGGTGATAAAGGGAAAAAACAATACTTGGATCATTCTCGGACGAGATCGTAACATGGGCTGGTCTTCCGGTTATGGAGGCAAGGGTCATACGAGAGCAGGGGCGATAGATATCGTAACAGGCCTTCAGGGATGGGGTCCGCAGCACGGCGAGGTTGTAGAGAAGAACTTCGGTTCAATGGGAAACGACAAGCCCGGAGATGCTGCAAGAATCTATATATCCCAAAGAGCAGATATCGATCAATATTTCGACATTTGTGATGGCTCAATTGGTCCATCCAAGGCTATGTCGGCAATCGGCATTAAGGCCGACTCTGTTCGTATAATGGGCCGCAGAGGAATAAAGATTGTAACTGGCCAAGCACCACAGCAGAAATCCTCAACAGGCGCAAAACAACCGGCACAGTTTGGAATAGATCTCATCGCCGGAAATAGAGATGATGTTCCTGCCCTTTCAGGGAGAGATCCCGTTATTTTAGGGTTCCCAGTGACACTATCACAGCCATATTTACAACCGATCCCGAAAGGCCTAAATCTTCGCGATTGCATGAAAGAAACTCTAGATACAATCTCGCAGCTAAATGAACTTTTAACTGATTTTATGGGCCGCCAAATGATAATCAACTGCGCCTTGGCAGGGGCCCCGATAACTGGAGTTGCAGGACCAATACCTGTGACAGCATTGACAACAGCAATACCACAAGTCACAGATACGGTAATAAAACAGATAGCAAATGTTTTTGCAGAACTCATAAAGCATCAAACCAATATTATAACTATGAAAGAAAACTATTTAGATCCAACAGGACCAATCTACATAAACAGCCGATACAACAGGACAAACTGATATGAGCAAGATTCAAAATCCCTCCGGCAAAACAAGTGTTGAAGAGTTTGCACTAGATGAGTTATCTGGCGCTAACCGATCTAGCATGGTTGCGAGAGCAAGACAAAAACGCGCAGCGCGCCTGTTTGCCGAAGATCCAAAGCCAGATGCCAAGAGATCCCCGCAATCAGGTGGGGACTCTGGGATTATGGAGTTTAAGTTTCTAGAATGTGATCCCATCACCATCGACGGACGACCAGCCCCAGAGTGCCCATTTTGCACAAAAGACCCTATGGCTTATGTGCCTGACTATACTGCAATGTTTCCCGGAGAAGTGTTTTACGACGGAAGAGAGTGTACCTACTGTATTTCTATGGAAGTCGCACCTCAAAATCTTGGTGGCCCAACAGTCGAACAACTTAATAATGATGAGAAAATCAAAAATGAAATCAAGAGGATTGCGATCAATAAACTTCTTGAAGCATATAATAAGTCAAAAGTCGCGACAGTCTATTATTACATCGAGAACGAAACACAAGAGCAATCACTCGCTGCGAGCATAGGCGCCGGCGGCGCAGCGATAGGATTAATAGCTGGTATCGCCACAGGAGGCCTAGGCTTCCCTCTCGCCGGCGCAGCCTATCTCGCCGCCGCCGCACTGATCCCAAATGATGTGAAAGGATACACGCTAGTCGCAGAACAAAGAGATGTTGTTGAAGAACTGCTTCCATATACCACTTTTCAATACACAGTCCCAGTTCAACTCAAAGCTAGGACTAAGATAAGGGTATGTATAGATTCGGAAGTGTTTTTCAGAGCACCAGCAAACGCTATTGCGGAGCCAGAGACTCCATTCGAGACCAAATACGAGGTAACTCTTGCTGGTAAAAACTTTAGTCGCTTTGGAGATATTTGGAAAGTCATAAAGTCGATGAAGAGATATAACAAGCAGTTCACTAGATGGCAGAAGCTTGATGGAGGTAGGCTGTCTAAGGTGACAGATAATGGTCTATATGCTTTAGACCTTGAAAAAGAAGCAGAAAAGCTAGAAGAGTTTCAGTCCCACGTCACTGACATGATGTATGACTCCGGCTTCAAAAATATGAAGAACATTGAAAATATAACTTTTAAGTTCGAGCCGATAGACCCCGGAGAAAACCCACGAATCCGCTTAAAGCAGATCATAATGAACAAGTTTGGATGCCCAGAAGTTGTCTTTGACAAAGAAACCGGACTAACAAGAGCTAAGTTCGAAGGGCTAGTGAGAAATGATGAGTTTGGGAGAACTTCCACTCTCTATTACGTTGGTTCTCTGCCGGAGATGTATTATGACGTGTCCGCAAGAGAGCCTCTTCCTTGGCTGGAGTTCCTTTTAAAATACACATATCCAAATCTTCAAGTCTATTATGGCTCAGAGTCGGATACTCTATTTAATGATCCGAGTGTAGGGTCCTGTCTCGCAGAGTCAATATTGACCGGAGACGGTGCAGTAGAGGACTTTATCGATGGCTCGCTCGAAGATTTATTGGCGCTTCCAGACGCGTTCTTGGAAGAGTTTTCAAAGAACCTTTGCTTGACGCCGGAAGAGCTTGATAAGCAAAATGATACCCTAAGAGAAAAATACGACAGAGCAATTGATCGAGTGCTTTCGGAAGAAAAGAGAAAAATCACAGGCGGAAACAAATATTTTGAATTTGTACTCTTAGAGATCGAAAAGAAAATAGGTTTAGCCTCTGCTGATGAAAAGATTAACTTGACCACCGATAAGGTTATGGACAGGCTGGGATATTGCGGCTGGATTGCCTTGATGATGGCAGCATTAGATTGTGTCTATCAAGGGCTAGGCGAGAAAGATTTTAAAACTGCAATGGCAGAGGGCGCTCTTGGCGCTATGAGCGATGCCGCTTTGCAGTGGTTATGCTCAGGCCTACCGCCAGAAGAGCAGGCAAAGCTCGTTGCTGAGATAGATGATGAATGGAAAGGCCTTCCTGCTCCTTGGGATACCCAAGCTTACCAGATAGGCAACTATCCCGGCGGAGAGTTCACTGAAGAAATGTTCTACACTGAAGCGCAGAAGATGGAGAACGAAGAGTACGCCAACGCAAAAGAAAAATATGAAGGACTTGTTTCAAATCTCGAAATCGATCTGGAGCAAATGGGATCTGAAGATACCGACCTAGGTACGCAGTTTAACA
>Ga0080013_1001161_pt1 | contig 35765 bp, 72 predicted proteins | sample ETNvirenome_6_85_FD_69236 | JGI IMG/M metagenome (GOLD analysis project Ga0080013, IMG submission 69236) | Marine viral communities from the Pacific Ocean - ETNP_6_85 (SPADES assembly) (version 2) | ecosystem: Environmental > Aquatic > Marine > Oceanic | place: Pacific Ocean | collected 2013-06-19
CCGCGAACCATCCACAGGTTTTGCGCCACCACCACAGATGTAAAGCTAGCAGAAGTCAGCACTCCAGAGATTGATGATGTTGTAAGGCTAGAAGATAAATATTCAAGATAGGCCCTTGACAACCCAAAAAGTATGATTATATTATTTCCACAATGGCGGATAAAAACTGCCCACAACAAAGGAGATAAGCATTATGACAATTTCACTTACAACATACAGAACACCAACCACAAACAGATTAGATAGTCTTTTAGACTCCCTCTTTGATCCACTCTTCGCTTCGGCAACAACCCCGATCAAAAGAACATTCTCAACAAACACTCATGTGTCCAATGAGAGTGACAAATATATCATCTCTGTAGCCGCACCGGGATTGGACAAAGAGGATTTTAGTATTACAGTTACGGATGGGGTTTTATCTGTGAGTGTCGAGAAAACGGTCACAGAATTTGAAACGTCGCCCTTTACCAAAACTTGGACTCTCCCTGATGGGGCAACAGTCGAAGGTTTAAAGGCTGATTACAAGCAAGGAATTTTGCGAGTAACAGTCCCCAAACCAGAGGACGTTGTACCCAAGACAACGACTATCGAGGTCGGTTAGTTTTAGTACAGCTAAAATGAGAGCGTTAGAGTATATACTTTAACGCTCTTTTTGTATTAAAAAGAACTATTTACCATATTATGAATAATAAACTCAGAATAATGATATCAATTATATTAGCTTTAATCTTTTTTGTTGCAGCCCAGTCAGAGGTGCTAGGGCAATCAAAGCCCAAATCCAAGTTCTATGACTTTGGCGCACAGATCATCGACGGTGAAATCAAAAAACCAACAGCCCTTTACACTGACACCAAAAAAAGAGTAAAATTTGGTAGACTACTTAGATTGAAAAAATCATTCATTCCAGATCTCATGACCACATCAAAGGAGAGAACTTTCAAATGAAAATTACGAAAAAAGTATTTAAACATATGATAAAAGAAGAATTAGCAAAGAGCGCCAACGTAGAGGAAGAAAAAGAAGAGGTGATGCCAAGCTACAGCGAGTACGAGGCTGAAGACCTCTCGTCGGACGAGCAAATGATCGTTTTGTTAAAAGATATAGTGGCACAGTTGAAAGTTCTAAATTATGCGATGACCCCCGCGAAGACAGCCGGAGCATCGGCTGGTGAAAAGGCTAGAGCTAGCTACACCGTTTCAGAAAGCGAGGACAAGTAATGTTTAACCCAGACAAGTGGAACAACTTCCTAAACGAAGAAATGCTTATAGAAGGCAGACTACAGGATACTATGAAAAAGTATCCCGGCATACCAGAGTTTGCTATCAAGCAACTTTCGGCTAGCGACCCATCAGGCAAGAACGCTTACTTGATGTGGATGGCTAAAGAACTTTATCATACTGGCGCTGGTACTTATACTGTTCCGGGTAATGCCGAAGAGTGGATCAAGAGCGATCTTGTTCCAGCCGTTGAAGCCTTTCACAAAGCCAAGCAAAGAATCAGTCAACTAAATAAACAACTAAAGAAGGACGGCAAAGACCTGTGGCCAAACGATCTAAGTCAAGTCAAATCACTTGACCAACTTGAAGACATCTTGGATGCTCTCGGTATGGCTGGGTCTGAAAAGAAAAGAAAGGAAAAGGAAGCAGCCCTTGGTGGTGCTTCTATTCTACAGGATGACGAAGACTTTTTTATTATTCGCCCCGAGACAAAAGAAGCCTCGTGCTTTTTTGGTAAGAAGACCAAGTGGTGTATTTCAGCAGAGAGATCACAAAACTATTTTGATTCTTATACAAGCCAAGGAAAGGCTTTCTATTTTATCCTCAACAAAAACTTGAACGATGATTCCATATACAGAAAGATTGCCCTTGTCTATGATAAACAAGGTGAGTTTGAATCGTTCTTTGATGTAACCGACGAAGAGTATACAGACTCTTATGAGCTTGAAAGAATATTGCTTTATAACCTTATCGCTCCTGCAATCAAGAAGAATCCTGATTATCCGCTAAAAGACGAGTTTCTTGATATGATTGCCGGTGCGTTGCTGGACGGTCAATCCCTAGAATCCTTCTTGGGTAGTAATGATGGCGAAGAAATGAACGAAGAGGACAGAAAGCTTTATGAAGATATTGTGAAATACCTTCAAGGTCAAGGAGACTTGGCTTATAGTATGGATGAGGTTCCAAATATCGGCGACACAATACTCTATGATGTTGATGCTGCTGCTTATGAGTTTATAACTTTAGCGCAGGATACTTGGAATGTTATCAACGGCGAAGCATACACTAGCACAATGGACAACCCTCCCGGTTCATTTGATTCATCAGAACTCCGAGACATACTTGTAGACGCTGATCTTCATCATATCGATGTGACTTATGACGAAGAAGATTACGGGGATGGATACCAGTGGAGATGGGAAGCCCACTTGAGTGTTGATTTGAGCACTCCCCCCTTCAATCAACTTCGCTATGAAGTAGAAGATTTGCAAACAGGCGAGAAAGAAATCACAGATGATTTTGAAGAAGCTTTTGGTCGATATGACGACAGAGAAATGGTAAGAGATCTCATCCAAAGCGCATTTGACTCTGCTGGTATGTATATTGACGAAGTTACTGATGATGATAATTCTACATTTTATTTGCGTATGACACCTGATTACGACGAACATGCGGAACAAGGTCTTGATGGCTTCCGAGCATTCGTGGATAGGATGGAGAGATACGACAAGCATTACGAGGAAGCAATAGAAAAGACTTATCAAGATCTAGTTGATGAGGAAATCGCTATTGATCCAAGTAATGCTCTGGAGGATGAAGAAGGCGGCGGCAGAGTAAACCTAAAAGAAATCCTAACGAACCTCAAGCATATGTCATACGATATCAAGTCAGGGCAAATGAATATATATGGAAAAGCTATTTTCAATATTCCAAATATGATGAGAAACTTCAAGGAACTGCAAAAGATCTTCCCTGCCTTACCTGATGGGCTGAATTCCGCAATCAGCATACCTGATGAAGAAAAAAGAACCTTTGAAAGACAGAAAGGTTACCTAACACAATTTGAAAATGCACTAAATGATTATCTCAAGTCTAGACCCATCAAGGGAGATCTCCTAAAAGACATTACAGATAAATTAGCAGCCCCTATTGAAAAAACTAGGGACAAAAGAAAACAAATAGAAATCCCCGGATTGGAAGACAAGCCAGAGATGGGCACCCAACAAGGTAGTGGTGCTGAAGAGTATGGAAAGATAATGAAACAGATGGGTGTTGATTTCTTTAGACCTAACTTTAATTTTGAGCCTTATATTCAATTGCTAGACACCATATCTCAAGGGCAAAAAGATGCAGGAGAGTTGTCTATTGGCGATAGAAAGATTGAAGGAGCACACGGCATAGGGATGCTGGGGTTTGGCAATATCCCACTAAAAGACCTGCGAGCTACACGCAAATCAAACCCAGAAGTATATTACGCTTATATTAATGGGTTCAAGTGGCTAGATGATAACTGGCAAGAGGTTCAAGACTTTGTTGGTGAGTGGGTATCAAGCCAGATTGTGCCTTTTGCGAAGTCGAGAGCGACCGACCCTGCGTTTGCAGATCTAACAGACGCAGAGTTTGCCCAGCGAGCAAGAGACCAAAGACCAAAGTCGGGGTTGAGAGAGAAAGACGAACTAACAGAATCCATCATCAAAGAAATGGAATACGCCAAAAAGATGAGTGGAAAGACCACCGCAGCAGATATTGTATGGGGTGTAAAAAACGTGTCAAGAGTCGCCAACAAGTATTCACTCAAGACCTTACAGGCGAGCATACTAGAAGCGCTGAAAAGGGTGGAAAAATGATACATGCAATCGCAAAAAACTTGAGACAAATCTTTGAAGACGAAGACCTTTTCGTGGACAAGGATACTTTTCTTATGCAAGACGACCTCCACCCAGACTTTTGGGAGGACGGGAAGCTCAAGGAAGCTATCCGACTCAGACTAATCACAATCGCTCAAGACTTTTTTGACAAGATTGGAGTGGACGCAGAGGTAAAAGATATTACTTTCACTGGTTCGTTGGCTAATTTCAACTGGAGCAATTTCTCAGACATTGACTTGCACATCATCGCAGACTTCAAAGAAGTTGGCGACAACATAGAACTTGTTAAAGAAATGTTTGATGCGAAGAGATTCATGTGGAACAAGACGCATGATATTCACATAAATGATTTTGAAGTCGAGATTTATGTCCAAGATGAGGCAGAACCGCACGAGTCTTCAGGCGTTTACTCTGTGCTCAACAACGAATGGTTGACTGAGCCAACTCCAAGAGAAGCTAATATCGATTGGGAGAACGTGACAAAGAAGGCACTATCTCTCATGGACCGCATCGACAGAATACAATCCGTCTTTGATAAGGGCGAATACCAAGACGCATACGATCACACGCTCAAGATGAAAGAGAAGATCAGAAAGTTCAGATCTTCAGGTCTCCAGCGAGAGGGTGAGTTCTCACCAGAGAATATTGCATTCAAAGTATTAAGAAGAAATGGATACTTGGAAAAGCTGTCCACACTCAGAACCGTTGCCTACGACAAGAAAATGTCCATCAAAAAAGATGCGCCTATTACGATAAATGTCGAGTCCATGGTCAAAGGGTGGAAAGGCTATCTCGTAGAGGACAAAGAGATCACGTCGTACATTGCGTATGTTCGTCTTGCTCTCAATAAACAAAACAACATAACAAGAGGGGAAGCACAATCTGAGATAAGAGCCATCCCCGGAGTTACTACTGTCAACCTTATGCCCGATCCGAAGTCCGAAGGTGAAGTTTACTACTATGCCACTTTCGGCATCAAGTTTTGTTGTGAGCCATCCGCGCTTGAATCGCCAAGTTTCTATGTAAAGAAAGTGCTCATCCCCGGAATGAAAAGAATTTCTGGGGTAACAGTGGTCAGGATTATTGGGGTACCAGAGGAGGACACAACGGCGTGAAAAACTTAAAGCCATTATTTTTTGAAAACAGTTGGTTTCCTAAGCTATTATCTAAGGTGTCGCCCATTGACGTGTGGGCTGTCAGCATCGGACCTTTTGTCTGGTGTGTGGGAGAATTATCCGAGGCAACAAAAAGGCACGAAACAATCCATTTCCAACAACAATTGGAAATGTTGTTTGTTTTTCAATGGATAGCTTACTTTGTTTTCTACGCCCTCCGCAGATATGAATATGGCTCATGGAAAACCGCTTATTACGAAATTCCTTTTGAAAGAGAGGCATATAAAAAACAAGATGAAGTAGATTATTTACAAAATAGAAAACGATACGCATGGCTGGAGTATGTATAATGGACGATAAGAAATGGAACGAATATGTTCACGAAGCAAAGATAATTCAATTCCCAAGAAAGAAAACTCTGTGTGATCAAGATATGGGTTTTATTATTGCACTAGAGGAAGAGTTGCACAATCGACTTATCAAAGCCCACGGCGGCAGAGTAGACGATGTGCCAATAGAGTACGTCGAAGTCGTCGATGGTATCTTAGATCAAGTTGAAGAAATGCTAAGGCATTAGGAGAAAACAATGTTACAAAAAATAAAAGACATATGGAATCAACACGCAGGGCAACTCGTCACCCGAGGGCAACTAGCATCGACCTGTGCAATTTTATGGCTCCTCCTTAAATAACTGTTGACAAAAAATAATAAACAAGCTAACGTATCCAAAAGGAGTTTGAATTGAGTAAACAATTGCTATTGGGAATGTTAGCTTTTTTTGTGGCACAACTGTGCGTTTGGTTTCAATCCAATTCGCAACTTGTCTGGGAGTGGTGGGAGGATAAGCCATTCGTAGCCGCCGCGATTTTTTCAATCCCCGTTAGCCTTTGCTTTTGGTATGGGACTAAATTTATATACAACTCGACGGGACAACTTTGGACTGCTCGCTTGATTGGTTTTGGTATGTCTTACCTTACATTCCCACTCCTGACGCATTATTTTCTAAATGAGTCGATGTTTACGGCAAAAACATTGGTTAGCACCGTTCTGGCGGGTTGTATCATCGCGATTCAAATTTTATGGAAATAAATGTTGACACCCCTTCTAAGATACAATATAATCTATCCATACCTTTTGCCAAGGAGATTTGGAAATGAGCAGACAAGATGATAAGGTAGAAAAAAAGCAGTGCCGCCACTTCGGAGTTCCAGACGACCGTGAAGGAAGGTCCGGTCATTACATTGCTGACTCCATCGTATCCATACAAAACAATGTGTATGACATTGAATTCAAATCTTGTAATTTCAATGGCGACAAGAAACCGTATGAAAGGCTAACATCAACATCTAGAGTGACAAATGAAAAAAGATTAGACCATTTTTCCAAAGTAGCAATTCACATTATTTCAAGCTTTGATGGCGATGACAACCTTTTAGAGCACTATCTCTTTTTTCCAGAACAACTTAAGCCATTTGTTGAAGGAGAGAGGAAAAAGATTAGAGAAGGCAGAAAGAAATACATCGGGATGGATTTATACGACGAAGTGGAAGAATTCCTCGTCGAGAGTGGTAGGTATACCAAGGAAGACTTGAAGAAGTTTCGTCACACAATGGAGCAGCAAGGAACAGCCTTGAATGACCCCAAAATAAGCTGGTACAAATATACAGTGAAGCATGGGACAAAGATAGAAACACGAGATGATTTGTTGACTGCTCTGGAAGCTAGGCTAGAAAACACAGAATATCCACTTCTTCCAAAATCTATTTTTTTATTGGAGGACTAGTGAAAAAGGATACATACTGACACCCATCCAGTGTAACCGACAATAAAACCGCCCCACCGCGCCGCCCTCCCAACAAAAAAAAGACGAAAGAAATTTTTTTTACTATATACCATTCACAAAGGTAAAAAGGATTAATTTGTTATGAACTACTATTTTGATAAAGAGGATAGATTCTTTTATAAGATGATTTCCGTTGCAGGTATTTTTATTTCCTCACTTATTTTCTGCATTGGAGGATAGAATGAGTATTGAAGAGTTATATGCACTAATTGAAGATGAGTGCAGAGAGTGCGAGAATAAAGAACAGAAAACAGAGGATGGGAAGATTGAACAGGAGGGGTACGCTCGTGCGCTCCATTGGGTCTTGTCAATCATTGAAGAAGCCCACGGAGAAGAAGAACTATAAGTCCTCATCTAGAATAAGTGAAAGGTGCCTTGTCTCTATATATTCTTGATTGGCTTCCCACTTTACAAGAGCCGTCATAGAGCCTCCACCCCCGGATAAATCGATAATTGTTCCAATCCCATTCTCAGGGTAAAATAGTTCAGACACCTTGTCTCCTATTTTTGGTTTCCACATTGATTTGTAATATAGATTTTTCATTCTTTGATCTATCTTGTTTTGAATCTTATCCATCTCTTCACTCGTGAGACTTATTTTATACAAGCTAACCTCCATTTGTCTACTTATGTTAGACGTAAAAAAAATACAAATATTCATAAAAAAGGAGGAGGTTACAATGACCGGGATAATAACAGGAATTTTGATTGGAATGGTTGTGTATCGTGGTATAATGTGGTTGCGTGATAAGGCGTAAATAAGTCACGAAAAATTTTTTCACAAAGGGGTAAAGATATGTTATACTTTTCGATATTTTCTACTTGCATTTTGAGCTTTCTGAGTTTATACTATGCCGTAGAGATATTTTCTAACACGAATATGGAGCCCTAATGGAACATTTTTTTAATTGTCATGGTGAATGGGCACTAGCTGGTCCTATTGCTGGTGCATTTTGGTATGCGAAACATTGGCTTGTGTCTAGGGGGTGGCTATAATTGAAACCGGGCGATCTGGTAACACTACAGCCACGCATAAACTACTCAAAGAGGGAGTTCGTGTTGGGTTTAGTATTGGACGTAAGGGGCAAGCGCACTAGATATTTAGGCTTGCCCCAAGCGAATAATACGGACTATAAAGAGTACAAAGTTCTAGTTATGACTACTGGTAGAACACAGTGGTTTGCTGATAGCAGCTTGGAACTTTTTATTCATGAAGAGGGGTGACCTAGTGATTTACAGATCGCCGTTTAACGGTCAAACGGATTATGTACCCGGTGTTGTGCTGGAAATGCACGAGCCATGGGCGCTAATTATGTGGACCGATTTGGCGTTTGCTCACCTTGTGCCACTGGAGTGGCTGGAACTTATTGCGGAGGCAACAACTAGTGGAAGTAGGTGAACTAGTAACGCTATCTGCATATGGGAAAAAAATATCCGTAAACTTTAGGGTAAGAGGAAAGGTCGGCATTATTCTTGAAGTACAAAAGAGTGAAGTGCCCTCGCCCGTGGATGTGTATAAAATAATGTGGTCAGGTGGTGGTGGCACCATGTACCATATCAGAAGAGATCTAAAAAAAGCAAAGTAACTACTTACGTTCAGCAAAGGAGCAGAAATGAGAAGAATAGATTTGATTGTAGGCGTCATATTGACGCTATTTGTGTTTAAGGCATATGCCCAGCAAGGAGTCCCACCCGACCCTATTGTGTCTCAGATAAGCGAGACAGAGACTTCATTTATTGGGGCTCGCATTCTACAGGAAGGTACGGAAGTGTTAGGGGGCGATGCTTATACAGGCATCTACGAAGACTACGATACACAAACCTACGGCTTCTGGCAAGGGGATACTCTGTTCTTTGGAGCAGACAATGGAGCAACAGGTAACACCGTGGATGGTGTGGCTGAGTTCTATTGGTTCGAGTCGTCCATACCCAAGTCGGCTGACTTCTATGTGATGGTGCTGAAAGTCAAGTCCTCACCAAATATCATCGACGACTGGGAACTAGCCCAAGAAGATAACTGGTTGGGTGAATTCCTCTACAATATCTTACCCGCACAATATGTGGGTGTAAAAATGAAAAATAGCGGCGAAGCTGGCGCTATCCGATGGGACTGGTCTGTCCCATTCCAAAACTATAAGTGGGAGCCCATCAAGACCATCAACATTCAACAGTCCTACTCTGCTGGATATGATTCCTCCATCTCTGGCGGTGCCAGTGGTGATATTGGATGGAAGGGCGAGTTCAAAGAAGCGGGTGTCTTGGCTGATGCAACGGCTGGTGTGGACATTCAATCCAAGGGGTATGTAAATGAATCTTACATGGTCTCTTCTCAGTATTCTGTTACTCTGTTCAGGTGGGAGATGGTTGTGCTTGGTGGTGCAGATGATATGGTTTGGAACCTAATCATATCCACTGATGGCTCAACTGCTAATGACTCTGCTTACCACGAATACTTCGTTGTTATCCAAGCACCACAAGGTCAAGCCGCGCATATAGAAGATATTAATATTGCAGCATCCTTCAGGAATCCCAACGCTCTCTGGTTTGATGGCTGGGACCATATCTCAGTTACTCTCGGAGATGTCATATGGACACCACCTCTCGACATTGAATGTTATGAGGGGAACGACCCACCAGATGAAGTTTGTGCAGCCGAAGGGCTCTGTGCTAACGCTACTCCCGTTTGCGCTAAAGGCAAGTGGGAATGTGTTTTGCCTGACAACGTTGAAGAGGTGGAATATACATGCGACAATCTAGACAACGATTGCGACGGATTGATCGACGAAGGCATAACGCAAGACTGTTCTACAGCTTGTGGAAAAGGTTTGTCTTATTGCGACGACGGCGTATTCGGTGAGTGTGATGCACAACAACCAAAAGAAGAAGAGTGCAATAACTTCGATGATGACTGCGATGGTCTCGTTGATAACTCACCAGACTGTTACCCAACCATCCCAGACATCTGGTATGACGATGATGACGAAGAAGAGGTTGAGCCAATAGAACTGGAAGGGATGGTGATTGTTGCCGAGGGTTCCAAGGAAGATGATGTTCTTCAACCATCCGTGGAAGACCCAGCAGACGTCGCTGAAACCTTTGCGACTAGTCCGCCTTACACCAACCCCTCCGACGACGAACCAGAGGAGTATGTCATTGAAATATCAGAGGCTAGTGGATGTCAGCAGGGTACCTCCAGAGGCACCGCCGTAAGCATCTTTGTGCTCCTTTTCTTGGGCACCTATCTGTTTGGATATATGATTGGAAGAATTAACGACAAAGACTAAAGGAGAATAAAATGTCTGAATACGGAGCGAATGCTAGCATTACAGGTTCACTGAATGTGGACGGCGATATTGATTTGGGTAGTGGAGACGATGATGTCAACCTAGACAACAACACCTTGTTTGTTGATGCCGACCAAGACAGGGTAGGGATTGGTACAACAACCCCTGACTATACTTTGGATGTGGCAGGTAACATCGGAGTTGATCAATACATCTATCACAATGGAGATGCTGACACATCTATCAATCTTACTGACGATAGGATAAGATTTAAGGCTGGCGGGATGGGCATGGTTGGAATGCACAAGAAAGGCTCCTCCCCTCATCAGGTCACAATCAACAATGGAAACAATAATATTGACCTTGTTGTCAATAGCAATAATAATAGTAATGATCCAATATTGAGGACCGATGCAAGCACTGCCAGAGTGGGGATTAGAACAGATTCTCCCGATTGCGAATTGCATGTTGTTGGTGATATAAAGGTAGCCTACGACGGCTCCAACGATGCGACACTCAGTGTGAGTAGTGGTGGCTTACTAACTGTCACACCTTCAAGCGGGTTCGCAGCCATCGCTGGTCAATTTGGTCACAGGAAGTATATCAAATCCACCATGTCCAATGGTGAAACATTCAGCACTAGCGAGTCTGGTGCAGTGGTTATGCAATCAACCGTAAGTGGAACCCCAAGCAATGTAATTATCAACTTACCAGCAACGGCTGCTGGTGTGGTATGTACTTTTGTGTATGTAGGTAGTGCCAGCCGAGGCTTCCAAATCAGCCCCAACTCTTCCGACAAGATTATGGGAAGTGTCTTGAATGCGGCTGGTGGGATAACCACAGCTAGTAATGGTGGCAACGGTACTGACAACAAGGACTTGATTCTGGGTGCAGCCAGCAACTCCACCGCTGGTAATCGTGTAACTCTCGTTGCCGATGGAAGCGAGGGGTGGGTCATCCTTGACGGGTATGGCGACTGGACATTTGAATCATAGAAATAAAAAGTTTGAATAAAAGCGAATGTGCTTCGTCTAAATAATGAACCTAGTTACTACAGGAGGACAGATGGCTGGTAATATGGATGTTGTAGGTCAAATAATGGCTTTTGAACAGGGTGACCTAGAGAATGAAGAAGTTTACGCTCTTTTTCAATTTCTTTTGGACTCGGGCATGATCTATTCTTTGCAGGGTTCATACCAGCGTATGGCAGAAGAGCTTCTCTTAGCGGAAAAGATTGTAATGCCAGACCACAAATACTGAGGGAATGAAGGAAGGGGATCTTATAGAATTTTGGGACAATGTTATTTATGAGGTTACAAATAGTAACTTGAATATATTTGACTTCCCAATTAAAAAGCCCACTACCCAGTATGGTATATTTATGGGGTACACATCTAACGGAGACGTAATAAAGATACTACATGATGGGCACTTAAGAATGTTCCTTACGATTGGTGTGCATATAAAGGTGATAAACAGATGAAGATAAAGCGAAAGGAGGTTGAAATGACATCGCATGAAGGCATTGATAAAAGTAGGTGATTTAGTTCGCTACGATGGAAACAAGATAGGCTTGTTGTTGGATAAGCGTTATAACACGGCACTTATTTATACAATGAAGGGTAGCCGAATAAAACTATATCTCCCTCTGGTAAAGCCGTGGGGAGAGAAATGAAAGTTGGCGACTTGGTAAGGTATCAGGAAGTTGTGCACCATGCAACACCGATGTCTTACACAGAATGGAAATTGGGTGTGCTGATAGATAAACGTCACAATATTTGTGATGTATTGACCACGGAAGGAAAGAAAATTTCACTGTGGTCTTCACTCGTGCAAAAGGCAGGTAAAAAAGATGAGAAAAGGTAAATTGTTATTAGCTATTTCTTTGTTGTTTGGATTGTGCTCCTCCTCGGCTCTCGCTGCTGAAAAGCTTGAATACGAGGTCAAAATGTTGGGCACTGAGTTTGGAAGTGCAACGCTTTATATCAATGGTGCCGATACATACGGACACCTAAAAACAAATGAAAAATGGTCTTCCGTTCACTTCATCAATAACCGTATCGCCTCTCGCACTTGGCGAGATGGCTTCCCAAGACACACTCAAATCGAATACAGGGTCAAAGACAAGCACAAAAAATATGCAATCACCTTTGGTAGAAAACAAATCAGGTCGTCTCGAACGTCGAATAAAGGACCCAACAGGAGGTCGTCTTTCAAACCAAAACAACGAATGCACGACGTTATCTCATGGTTAGCCAAGGTTAGGACCATGGTGGTCCATGGCTTCAATGCACCACTGAGCTTCAAAGTCTTCAGTGGCGTAAGGTCCTACGATGTGGAATGCACTCCTCTCAAGGTTGAGACTATATCGACTCCGTTGGGAATGAAGGTTGCCAAACCTTATAACATTACTATCACACGCTCGAAGGATTACAAGAGGAAGTTTAAGGTTTGGTTTGATACAGCCCGAGGGCACACCCCGCTGCGATTGGTTGGTAAATTCAAACTCGGGAACGCAGAAGTGCTAATCAAATCAATAAAAAGAAATGCAACAAAGGCTCAGTAATGAAAAAACTGTTTATTATCATGATGTTATGGTCTCTCCCTGTCTATGCGGAAGAGCCGAAGACGGTGCGGCAAAACTGGAACAAGTATTGCAAAAAATGCCATGGAGCAGATGGAGCCGCAACAAAAATTGGTTTGAGATTAAAAAGCCCGGAGAATATTTACGAAGCCATGAAAGGTAAAACAGTCGAAGAGATATTTGAAGCGATTAGGGATGGTAAGAACAAGATGCCGGGGTTCAAGAAAAAGCTATCAAAACAAGAAATTGAAGAGTTAGCAGCACATATTGATTACTCCTCCCTAGTTAAAAAGGTGATGGATAGGCGAGGACAAATAGAAAAGGAGTTGAACGAGATTCAGGGGAGCTACGAAGTTCTACCGGAATGTTCACAATAATAATGAAGCCGGGTGACTTGGTTAGAAACAAAGCAACAGGTGATTTAGCAATCGTAGCCAAAAGAGGCGAAGATGAATTAAATATCTGGATGACATTGCTACCCCTAGAGGAATCAGCGCTGGGGAAGGAGATCGTTTATCTCGTGGAATATTTTGAAGTGGTGAGTGAGTCGCCCAATGGAGAAACAGATGAAACCTCATGATTGGCAATATGCTTCAGAAGAAAGAAAACTCCAAGTGGGAGACTTGGTGAGGAGAATGATACCCTCTCACTATACCGACCACAAGCATTCAGATTCAGTGGGGGTGGTCCTCAAAGTATTTCCCCCTCTTGCTAAAGTACATTTTTATGACACACAAAAAGCAGAGACTTGGAACCAGAGAGTTTTAGAAAAAGTAAGCAAGGGGGCATCGTGATCAATGGCACAACCGGGAGACTTAGTACAGAGCAAGTGGGAAATCGACGTCAGAGACGAAGGCAAATACTATGACAAGCGCCATAGAATTGGAATAGTGCTCTCGATTGCTGACAGGAGAACCCTCAGAAAGAAAGATATCTTCTGGGTCAAGTGGAACGATGGGCTATTGCCAAAAAAATCCCTAATGATTTCAACCGAAATAGAAATAATCAGTAAAAAGTAAAAAAAAGTTTGCATAATTTGAATATATCGATTATAATAACGTCTAAAGAGTGAACCTAATAAGGAGAAGTTTTGAAAAAAGAACCAATCAGAAAGATGATGGAAGAGCACCTTCGGTATGCTAAACCGAAGTTGGTCAAATTGCTCTCGGACCCCAACGTCCAATCAGTCGAAAAAGAGGGCATCAAGTGTTATTTGGACCACTTAGAGGATGTCGTATCAAAAGGGGAGTCCTCTGAATTTTTTGGTTACTTGCCGAGCACAAGCGTAAGACTCAAAACAACAGACAAGGACTACCAGCAGAGAACAGTGGTTCTTAACAAACCCCACTTAGAACACTTGAAGAGTGAAATTCTTTGGAGCCACAATCAGGGTGGGCAGGGAGTTGAGAAAGCTATTTTCTGCGTAGAGAGTCCAGATGGCACGTTTGAAGTGAAGAACGGCAATCATCGACAAACAGTTGTAGAAACATTAGTAAAGAAAAAGGCACTCCCGAAGGACTTTGGAACACCAGCTTTTGTTTTGCCCAATTCAAAGCACAAGGTAGTCATGCCTATTCTTCCGGTGATTATGGAGTTGCTGAATCATCACTCACAAGCCCTTCCCTCCGGTTTAACCGATTCCAGAAAAACCATTCGTAGGCATGTAAAAACAAATGGTCTGGACTTGAGAGACGCAGCCACCTACAAGCGTGTCAAGAATATGATGTTGCAAGTTCTGGGGGGTCGCTTTGCGGAGCAGACCATTTTGAACGCTGTTACTGCAATCAAGAACGAAAAGATAGCCGAGGAGTCAGACGTTTATATCAAGACTCATGATGAGGCATATAAAGAGTTTTTGGATGTGCATAAAGCAAAAGGAAACGACGAGGGTGTTGTCACATTTGAAAAGGGTGGCAAAAAACGAGTCGCACAACTTGTACAAATTTCATCGAAGGGACCAGAATATGCGGCAGCACTCAGAAACGTGTTGAAGAAAAAGCAAGAGAACCCGCAGGGGCAAGTGTACTTAATATTCAATGATACATTGAAAACAAGTAGTTCAAACACAATCATGAAAACTCGTAGGAACTTGTTTATAGAGCTTCGCAACTGGAGTTACCAAATCCGACAACAAGCCAAGGGTGCTGGATATTCTCTAGCTTCTGGCGGCAGTGGTCATGTTTGCCCATTTGATGGGGTTATAATAGCCCCACAGATGAAAGACAAGTGGTTTGGCAAACTTTGTGATGAGGCGGACGTGAATGCTGAGTTCTCCCCTGAGAACCCAGAGCTAGAGTCGGATTGGACCCTTGTAACGAAGCGAGAGATTCTCTCGCAATGGGCTTCTTCTAGCACGGCATATAACGTCCAGTGGTTACATCCTGACTTTGAAGTTGATCAAGGTGACACTTATGGTGGAGAAGTAGCACAACTAAAATTGGAGGTGGTATAATGTCATATGAGGATTCTTTTCGATATTCAGGCTGGGACTATTTTACACCAGAGATTGAAACCTTCATCAAGTATTGGCAAAAAGCAGATTCTGCTGAAGGGGCGAAGAAGCTACTAGAGGCTACATTAAGCGAGCTTCAAGAAAGCGAAGAGACCGTTGCCTCTGCTAGTGCTTTATTGCAGCGAGCCAGATCTTGGAGAGATCGAGGTGTCCCTCTAAAAAACCTGCCACTGTCACCCAATGCACCCGAAACCGAGGAAGAAAAGATTCTAAGGTTGACAAAATTGGCTTTACAATATACAGAGGAAAAAGAATGCCAGTAGTAACAATAATTTTAGGTTTCGTAGGTTCATTATTCGCATACGCATTACATAAAGGAGTATAAAATGATTGAAGAACTAAATAAAGCTATAGCAGGAAGAATTCAAGAAGTGCTTGAGTTTCATCTCAATGGAACGCAAGAAGAGTTTCAAGAGGCAGCGTCAGCAGTCGTTCACGAATTCAGCGCGATGGGTAATGCCCTAAGCGATTTGGGTGTGACGGCTGGTTTGTCCATGGAACTTAATAATCAGCGAGAGGAATTGGCAACCCGTTTGACCGATGCTCTCAATGGAACGGCTGAATAACTCAGCTTTTTGGTATCGCCCATGTCCTCCACAGATAGTCCATGTATTGAATATTGTATATATAATTATGAAAAGGACTTTTGTGAAGGGTGTGGGCGAAATCTTTTAGAAATTAGTGATTGGAGCAAGTATTCTAAGGACGAGAAGGCTCTAACCATGGAGATAAGTAAGAAGCGACTAAGGATTATCGAGAAGCCGAAAGAGGAGAAAAAATGATTGTTGCAATTAGAATACTATGGGTGCTATTTACGAGTCTCGTAAAGTTATCCACCATCGGCGTTGCCACTGCAATTATCGAAACTCTTTTCGACCGCATAGAGGATCTAATAGATAGATACATTGCTACCAAGTCCCAACCCATCGTCATCATTCAGTAGGGGAAACCATGAAAAAATTTATACTATATTCTATAATCTTATTCGGAATGTTCTTGATGGGTGTCTGTTATGGTCAAGCCAAACCCGCCAACAAAGATACAAAAGCGAAAGTGGAAGCAGTCAAGTTTGGTGACATGATTGATATTACTGTCCTTCCCCACAATGGATACAAGTGGAACACCGATTACCCATCAACCCTGAAGTTCAGCGTATGCAATGAATACGAATGTATCTTCGTTATCGAGAAAATAAAAATAAAAAAAGATTGAATATTATATTCTGCGTATCGTCTAAAGAGTGAACCTTAGTAGAGGAGCCCACTATGTCTTACTGTTCTTGGTGTTGGGGAAAAGACCACAACGCAGCCAGTTGTCCTCAAAAAAAGAAGCACATCAAAGATAACCCAGACTCTTACGAGGCGGTAAGGGAGTCTGCGAAGGTGAAGCGACGAGAGGCTAGGAAGAAGACTCCTCGCAAGTGCGGCTTCTGTCGCAAGCCGGGGCATAATGCCAAGACTTGTCATACAAAGCAGACAATCCAAAAGAATTACAGAGCAATCAACTCTCTCTATCGTCGCAGGGTGCTGGAAGAGATGTGTATTATGGGTTTGGGCACTGGTGCTCTTGTTAACTTCAAGCCACGGAGACACGCAGAGCCCATCGTAGCTCTGGTTAAGGATGTCAAGTGGAGCAGGATTTACGCTGGCAGCGACGGGTCTTCTTATTGTATCCAGCTAGAGAGAGTCATGGACCCTCCAGAGGACCAGTATTCCCACCTTGCACCACATCGAAGGAGGTCACTTGGCAGCCGTCACCTAACCCACGCGCTGTCCCGCCCTTTGATGGGAGAGGTTTTCCAGAGAGACGATGTATATCAGAGACACCTTGATGCAGGTGGCAGCGAGCTAGAGGTGATTAGCCCAATCCTCGCATCACACATCAACCCACCAGCCGATTGGCTGAGTGGGGCGTTGACCAACTATGATAACGAGAACCCCTTCAAGTACCAAGGCAAAGATGCGACTCTTTGGAACTTGAGCTACGAATTGAATCACTTTGCTTACTACGCTGAAACTCTTGGCTTAAAAGAAATAGAAAGATATTTTTCAAGTTTTATTGAATAAACTGGAATACCTCCCGTCTAATTATATGAGGAGGTACAAGGGATGAGAAAGAGAAAAAAAAGAAAAGTACGCGACCCTTTTGCTGGACTCAAGGGTGTTCGTCGATTCGGCGCAGGAGCACATAAGAACAAGAAGAGAGCCAAGTCTAAGAAGGCTTGTCGAGGTAGAGTGAGAGATGAAGGTCGGTGACTTGGTAACAATAATAAACCAGAATTGGTGTAATGAACGCCCTTTCCTTGTGCTTGAGAAGTCTTGGATAAAGGGCGAGTGGATTATCTTCTCACCAGAAGTAGGCAAACTACAATGGAAGCAAAGGCGATTGAAGGTGGTAAGTGAAGCACCGTAAGCCAGCAGTTGTTAGAGTTGGAGATTTGGTGCGACACAGGAGTGTTTTAGCTGGTGACCATGAATTTTTGGGGATTGTAACAGACATCGACCCCGGCTATGCTGGCTATAGGGTTATGGTACTTTGGCAAAGGGATTCTGGCTTCGGTCAGCATACACCTCACCACCCTGATAGATTGGAGATTGTTAATGAGTCAAGCTAGAAGCACAACAAACAGGACCAGATTCAAGGTCGGTGACCTAGTGAAGATTGCCCCTTGGTGCGTAGACAAGGGACTGATGGGAGTTGTTACCAGAGTGAAGCCATGGAGTGCTTCACAGGATGTATGGGCGGCGCACAGACATGTATGGGCGGTCTTTCCCGGTCACAAGCGAGAGAAGTATATCCAGAAGAACAACCTTATCTTGATGGCGAGGGGCAAATGAAAGTAGGTGATTTAGTTGATATCAACCAGAAGCGAGGCACAGGCAGCTATAAGGATGTCACCCCTCGTGGTCTTGGTGTCGTTATGCGCTTTGAAGAGGTGGAGGACTTGCACTATAAAAGCATCGGTACCATTAACTTGGGACCCATCGTGCATGTTCTGTTGAACACGGGGGTGACAGAAGGATTTCATCCCACGAGCTTGGAAGTGATTGATGGAAGCGATTGATTTACACGGTGTTAGATACCAGCAAGTATCAGAGATTATAACTAAATGCTGCTGCGAGTACGACACACCCTTTGTTGTGATAACAGGCGATAGCGCACAGATGAAGAGGATTGTTGCAGCCATAGCAGACAATTTTGGTCTGAAAGTTAGAGACACTATTAATAATCCGGGGAGGGTAATCATTGATGAAGGTGGGTGACTTGATAAAAAGAGTCAGGTGCGACACCGACATTCGCAGAGCTTCGCGAGATTATAATATTGGGTTGGTCTTGGAAGTGATAGAGGGAAGAAGAAAGGGTAAAGTAAAAATGTATGCCAGAGTGCTGTGGAACACAGGGTACCATGATGTTTGGGCTACAAATTGTTTGGAGATAATAAATGAATCTTAATCAAGAAGAAGCAAATGCAATGGTTGAAGCATGGGTAAAAAAGAATAAGCCAAAGCGATATACGCACGGTGAACGCCCAGAGGGGATGCCTATTCCCACCATTTCGTCTTGGGGAAAACCACGACGAAGAAGCAAAGCAGAGACACAAGCCATGAAGGACGCAGGAGAGGTATGAAAGCAGGTGATCTAGTTCAATACAATAGCAGACTTCTGCTCGTGTTGGGTCCCAACCCCGATGAGTATGGTTACGCAGACGGCTGGTGGCAGTGCATGGAAGTCGGCACCAACAGGGTGAGGATTTACAGCCCCACGCAGCTTACGGTTATCAAGACAGAAAAAGAATTTTATTTGTAAAACAAAAAAGTTTGAATATTTATTAATGAGGCTCGTCTAAACAGTGCAAGGAGGCGATATGGAGTTGATGAATACAATCGAAAAGTTGATGACAGTACCAACGCTCAACGACTGGTCCAGAGGATTCTTGGAGTCTGTCAAGGAGCAGCTTGGTCGTCGCGGGAAACTCTCCGACAAGCAAGTCAGCATTGTAAAGAGGATTGAAACAGAAAACAATGAAGACGCCCAAAAGAAACGTGAGGATTGGCTCTTCTCTTACAACGACGAAAAGAGACAAATCGCAAAAATCTGTGCCACATATTACCATGCAACTGGTGATTATTACAGGCTATTAGCAAGCCGTGTGTTGACAGAAGCTGACTTCATTCCTAGTGAAAAGCAGTGGAAAGCCATGTGCGACAACAAGTATGCTGCCAAGGTCATAAAGGCAACTTTCGATGACCCTTTGTATCCCGCTGGCTCGCTGGTGGCACTTCGCTCCTCTGCGCCGTGGCGGATAAAAAATTCATCGCCACAAGGAATGTTTTTAGTCGTTGCAACCGATGCACAACCAGTTATTTCTGCCTGTAAGGGTGCTAAAATATACAAGATTATGCCAGTTGGGAGCGCAGAATCGTTCATGGTTGAAGAGCGACACATAAAAAAAATAAAAAAAGTTTGAATAAAGTGAGTACAACTCGCGTCTAATTAGTATAACCAGCCAAAGAGGAGACAACCATGGCAATCGATTTCGCAACATTCACACAAATCGCCCCCCACGTCGCAGCAGTTCGCAAGCCAGTTCTTATCCGTGGTCGTCACGGTGTAGGTAAGTCTGAGGTTGTATACCAGATTGCTGGTGGACTTGGGATGCCAGTCGTGGAGCGTCGTGCTTCGCAGATGACCGAGGGTGACTTGGTTGGTCTGCCGTCCACTGATGGCAATACCACCTCGTTTAATCCACCAGACTGGTTCAAGACAGCTTGTGACAATCCAGTTGTCCTCTTCTTGGATGAGGTTGACCGAGCCACAATCGAAGTGCGTCAAGGCATCTTTGAATTGACTGACTCTCGCAAGTTGAATGGTCATGTTCTTCATAAGGACACCCTTATCTTTGCTGCTGTCAACGGTGGTGAGCATGGCGACCAATACCAAGTTGGTGAGATGGACCCTGCCGAGCTTGACCGTTGGACTGTCTTTGATGTAGAACCCACTGTTGAGGATTGGTTGGCTTGGGCTAAGGAGCGTGTATCTACGCCAGTATGGGATTTTATTAACCAGAACCACAAGCACTTGGAGCATTCTGGGGATTTCGAGCCTAACAAGGTTTACCCATCTCGCCGCTCTTGGGCGCGACTGGATGAGTGTATGCAGATGGCTGGACTGCTTCAAGACCCGCAAGAGTCTGCTGGTCCTGCGTTCTTCAACTTGGCTTCTGGGTTTATTGGGTTTGAGGGTGCAGTTGCATTCAACGACTTTGCAATGAACTACTCCACTCAGGTTACCGTCAAGGATATTCTTGAGGATGGTAAGTTCGAGAAGGTAGAAAACTTCTCAATCAATGACCATTGCTCGCTAATTGAGAAGATGGACTCTGACGATATCTTCAAAGAAGAAGTTCCACAGGAGCATATGGATAATCTCGCGACATACTTTGTGCAACTTCCATCTGAAGCTGCTATGAAATTGTGGACGGCTCTTGGCAAAGAGGGCAATAGCACTAATAATATCATCAACTTACACAAGTCTAGTGTTGATGGTGTATCAGTTAGCACCCACCTTCTGGAGATGCTCCAACCTGCTGAAATAAAGGAGTAACTTTTTTGAATATTCCTGAATCCACCACGTCTAAATATGTGAGCAAGGAGGAAATATGTTTGACCTGAACGTACACGTAGCCAGACTGTTGATGGATGAGCCATTCTTCGCAGTTCTCTCTCGCCAGATTGAGAAGCGTAAGACTTCTGGCATTCCCACCGCTGGTGTCAAGATTAATAAAGACACGGCACAGTTTGAACTCTATTACAACCCAGAGTTCTTCGAGAGGTTGACGGACCCTCAGAAGAAAGATGTATTGCTGCATGAGTTCTATCATTGCGTATTTGAGCATGTGACTGGTCGCCTCCCTGTCAATGATAAGGGTGAGAAAGAGATGACTAAGATGTGGAATATTGCCACTGACTTATCCATCAATTCCCATCTCCACCATCTCCCTGAAGGCTGCGTCAAGCCGGGAGTTGGTCCATTTGCGGACTTCGAGGAGGGCATGACCGCTGAATGGTACATGAAACGACTGGAGCAGGAGGTAGAGAATAACCCCGAATTTGGAGAGGGTGACGGTGATGGTCAGTTTGATGACCACGAGGGTTGGCAAGAGGTGCCCGAGCAGACCAAGGCTATGGCGAAGGAGCGTCTGAAAGAGAACGTCAAGAAGGCGGCAGAGGAGGCTTCAAAGAACTCAAATTGGGGTACTGTATCGTCCGAGGTCAAGCGCGATATTATGTCTCGTATCCAGACCAAGGTTGATTGGCGTAAGGTGTTGCGCTACTTCATCAAGACTTCTCAGAGAGCTAGTAAACAATCTAGTATGAAGCATATTAACAAGCGTTACCCCTACATACACGCTGGGCGTAAGACCAGCAGGACTGCAAAGATTGCTATCTCCATTGACCAGTCTGGTTCTGTGTCTGATGAGATGCTCAATGCTTTCTTCAATGAACTCAACAAGTTAGCTAAGTATGCTGAATTTGTTGTTGTCCCTTTTGACACTGAAGTCTTCGAGGAGAAGGTGTATACTTGGAAGAAGGGTGAGAATAAAAAATGGGAACGTGTGTTGTCAGGCGGAACGTGCTTTGATGCTCCAACCGAGTATGTCAACAAACGTGGCTTTGATGGTCACATCGTGCTGACAGACTTGATGGCTCCCAAGCCCAAAGCATCGAAGTGCCAGCGTATGTGGATGACTACGAGCTATTATGCACAAAGACCATATTTCACTACCAATGAACGTATCGTTGTGGTAGACTAAGGCATAACCAAAAACGGGAGGCTATCATGACATATTAACTTGGTTTATGCTAGTTACTAATAGGAGACTCATAACCCGGCTGGGGGTTGTTTTACATATAACAACTAGGAGAAAGGCATTCTACGCTCCTAATGAATGCAACACGGTGCTTGAGACGATAAAGTCTTACATAAAGTGTCGTAAGCCCCACGTTTTGTATTGTTTTGTAGAAGTATAAAGGAGGAAGAACGGGCAGTTGAAAGGGAGATAGTTAGCACTAACGAGAGAGGTGCAAAGGCTCCCAGCCGGGGAGTTGATAAAGTTTGAATAATCCTGAAAATGTTTCGTCTAATAAGTGAGAGCGAAACAAGGAGGCAAAAATGGGTGAGTTTGATTTAAAGACTGAATTTGTAACCCCTGAATCGGGTTCGCTGGTTCTGTGCTGGGATACCATGTTCTTGAAAAATGGCAACCCGGATGACAAACTCCCCTGTCATGGTAAAGTTGGGGTTGTAGTGAAAAAGACAAACCCTAACGACCTCGATATGGCAGGGAAGCCCATGGGCACCAGAGCAGATGGGTGTTGGAACGTATTGTTCACTGAAGAAGGTAAAACTTTTGTGGTGCATCAACAATGGCTTAAGGTCATGGAAGCAGAAGCATAGGAGGGTAATTTATGGTTATTGAAATCGACTTATTTGGAAATGAAGAAGAGGATGTGATTGTGGTGAGCAACGAGCAAGAAGAACCGCAAGAAACTGAAAATAGTAAAGAAATCGATTGTCTAAACAAGTATAAAGACCTTCAGCTTCAAAGTATTTACGATTTTCCTAAAAAAAGTTTGAATATTCCAATATTCTATACGTCTAAATAGTGAACCCAAAGAGGAGAGAACAATGAAAAAGTTTCTAACATTTATCACCGTCGCTGGCATCATGATTCTTGCTTCTGGGTGTGAGGTTCACACTCGAACTGTCTATGTGCCTAAGAAGGGAAGCACTACTGTTGTTCAGGCAACGCCTTCCCCAACCGTCGTGGTCTATGAAGAAGACCCATACGAAGACCCATACGAGACTGCTGTGTACTCGTATGAACCCTACTACTCTAATTACTGCGAGTATGTCGATTTCTATGGCGATGAGGAGTGTTGCTATGATTACGACGTGCAAGAGGTATGGCTGAGTCCTTACGAGTACATCTACGAGGTGTGCGAGTATACCTCATGCGTCGATTATGACTTTGGTATTTTGACTGAAGATTCTGTCAACTGCTGGTACGAATAACCCTTACTGCCCCTACATTCTGTAGGGGTATTTTCTTTTAATATCCTCAAAGGAGAAAATATGTTTATCACTGCCGAACAATTCCAGAACACTGAAACTAACAAAGCCATCGTCGAGCGCAAGAATAAAAACCCCTACAAAGGTACACCTCTTGAATCCTTCCATAGTCTTAGCTCTAAAGCTAAAGGTATGTTTTTTGAAAAGCTAGTTGAGGAGGTGGCAAAGTCCGAGGGTTGGAAGGTGTCTCGCGGTGGAAGCTCCGACTACGACCGGATGATTGGTGGGCAACGTATTGAAATCAAAGGGTCTTTTCTATGGGGAGAGGGCACAAATTTCCGCTGGCAGCAACTCAGAACCGCACAGGACTATGACAAAGTTATCTTTGTCGCAGCCTACCCTGACCGAATAGAATTCTTTGAAGCCGACAAAGCTACTGTGAAAGAGAATGTCGAGGTTCAGGATTCCCGAGGACACTGGACCTACAACCAGCACGGGGGAAAGAGAGTCAACAGCGGAACCTTCTTTCTTGATGGCTTCCCTGAAGACTTCCCTTGGATGGAAAAAGTTCAATTTTAATTGAATATCTTTGAATTCCCTGCGTCTAATAAGTGTACCCAGAAAGGAGATAATATGAAAAGCAAAGTAATGGTTGAAGTCGGAGACTTGGAAAAGCTGAAGCAAGCTATCGCAGCCTTCGACCCATGGATTTCTCGTGGCACCACTGACCACACTCGACTGTTAGTTGACCTAGCCAAGCGAGTTGTAGCAGAAGAAGAAAGAATTCAGGGGCTGATTGATGCTCCTGCTGATATTGATTCATCACTCTAGGGGGATTCATGGATTTCATAAGTAATAATTTTGAAACCATCGTTGTGATTCTTTTGTTCATCATTGCTTTCGGAAGGAAATAATATGACCACTGTGATTAGAAGGCGTCTCAAGGCTGGCGAGTTGGTCGAGGTTCATCCGAAGATTGACCCGGACTGTGACTGGAACAATCTGAAGGGATTTGCCATTGTCCTCGATACCAACCCTGACCCTGAGCGTCCCGGTCTGATTGAGATTCGCTATACAAGAGAGCGACCGCATTTGCCGATTCAGACACTAATCAACAACTTTTCTTGCACGAGGGTAAAATGATATTATCAGGTCAACCAATAGACTTCGCTGAACTCAAACAAAAGCAACCGAGGATTCTTCCCGGTGACCTAGTTTGCACTGAGGACTTCCCCGAAGTGTTGGGCTTGGTTGTGATGAGCAGCCCCGGCACACCGAAGGAAAGGGCTGTCTGCAAAATCCATTGGGATAAGTTAGCCTATACTTGTTTATTCCGAGAGCAAGAACTTATTTTATTTAGTGGAGGAGACTATGAAAACTAAGATGGTTTATTTGACAGTAGCAGTTGAGATAGATGCGGAGGCAGACGAGAGGGAAGTGATGGAGAACTGCGATTACTTCTTTGATAGCTCTGCAATCAAGTCGGCTGCAATAGAGGAAATCTTCACAGAAGAAGAGATGAAACAGAACAACGATTCAGACTTGTACGGTTTGGGTTCTAGCAACTTTGCATAACTTTTTTTGAATATTCTTGAATGCCTTACGTCTAAATAGTGTAGGCAAGAAAGGGAGAGATCATGAAAGTTTGTAGATACTGTGACAACAATTCCATTGGATACGTGAGGGATTCCTATGACGGTGATTTCGGGGTGTGTCGTGACTGCGCCCACATCAATTCCACTGTTTTCTTGTGGAGCGGGGATACATGGTTCAAGACTTTTGAGTGGTATCAAAAGAACCAGAAACAGGCATAGCTCAACAACAACAACAGAGGAGAAGATCATGAAAGTCACCAAGAAAAAGATTGAAACCATTCTCCAGCAGGATGAGCGGATGAAGTGGATTTCCCTCTGGTATGACCGTGCAGTCAAGCAGTGGGTCTTCGTTGGTGGCGACTCGGCTATGTGGAGCACTTCAGGCACAGGGGTATTCAGGCTTGATATGCTGTCGGTTGAAGAGTGGGTTGATTATGCGTATGAACTTGCAGGGAGGAAGCGTCATGTCCGATAACTTTGAAATGTATGGAGCAGAGGAAGGCTGGGAGCATCCAGACGTTGGAGACTTGGTTGAGATTGCTTCCAAGAGTAGCCTTAAAACAGAGGTGGGTGTAGTCGTGGAACCCAACGAATTCATCAAGAACGACCACTTGTGGGCACAGGTTTTGCTTAATAATGGGAAGATGAAGATTCTTCCTAAACGAGAACTAAAAGTAATCCAGAGAGGTGGGAGAAATGATGAAGGGTAAACTTGTAAGATTGCTTCCAGATGACTATCCCCAATACAAGGGGAAGGTTGGGGTTGTTGTTGATGAACGCATGGTTGACCGCTTTGTCGTGAACTTCGATGGCAAAGACCATCCGTACCTTGTCCACCGACTGGTAATGCAAGAGGTGAAGTAATGAAAGTCGGTAACTTGGTAAGATGGAAAGGGTTGAACTTTCGCACCTTTCTTGGGATTATCGTTGGCTTTGATGACGAGAACGACCCGATAGTCAAAAGTTGTGGCTCTGGTATCAAATGCGCCCACTGGCGAGATAGCTTGGAGGTGTTGAGTTGAAAGCTGATTTAGGTGTTCGCCCCGGCGACTTGGTAAAGCACAACAGTTACAAGGATTTGCTAGGGATTGTGGTTGAGGTAAACCTGAACTATGCTGGAACTCCTGTTGCTGTTGCTTGGACTAGCAATAGATATGGTCTGGGCAATAATTGTGTTCATCACCCCGACAGATTGGAGGTAATCCGTGAAGGTAGGTAATCTGGTAAAGCGGCGTGACCCCTCTTGGGATACACAAGACCAGTTGGGTCTTGTCATAGCTATGGAAACGGTTGAATACAGCCCCAAAGTAGCCAAGGTCAAGTGGATTGGAGGTAATTACCCTTCCTTTATGTATCTTGCTAACGACCTAATAGTGGTAAGCGAGGTGAAATGAGACAGTATCACGAGGTACTTTTGAAGTGCGGTAGCGTAGAAAGCACCATTGTATTGGCGGTATGCAAGAAGGCGAATGCCAAATATGATGATGGGTTCTCTGACGGAGATGGCTCAGGATACAAAGAATTCCCCCCCAGCAGGAAAAAAATAAGAATGGTGTCTGATACCAATTTGTTAGATTACGAAAAATATCCAGAGCTTGGGTTTGAATGTCCGTGGTGTGCCATGACTAAACACGCCTACGAAAGGCATCTTGAGGATTTATCAAGACATAAAAATCTTGGAGAAGAGATGCTGAGAAAGATTTTGGAGAAAACCTATGATAAGAAATTTCCAAATGTTCGCCCGAGTTGGTTACTGAATCCTGATACGGGACATAGCTTAGAATTAGACTGTTACTGTGAAGAGTTGGAATTGGCGTTTGAATATCAAGGTCAGCAACATTATAGTCCTGTTTCTTTTTTTGGCGGCGAGTCTTCCCATGAGAAGGTTATTGAGAGAGATGGAATTAAAAAGAAAGTCTGCGAGGACAAGGGTATAAAGCTGGTGGAGATTGATGGCAGAAAGTTCCCATATGGAAAAAATAAAGAGTTGTCAAATTATATTACGGAGTTGTCGAGATGAGACATAACTGGGACCCAAACGACCAACAGAACTGGGAGATGAACTGCGAAGCAGAGAGGGCAGCGAAAGTCAGACCCCTGCGAGATTACAACGGAGACATCCTGAACCCCGGCGACTTGGTTTGGCTTACTAACCGTGTCCCAAAGGAGTTGGCTCTGGTGCTTGGTGAGTCTCACAGAGAGAATGTTCTGGTTCGCTATATCAAGGGCGGGCTCGACTTCGTAATCTACGAGATGGATTGCGAGAAAGTGAAGTAACTTCAGAATAGCGTTGAAAATATTTATCATTTAGAATACAATGGTAAGATGGAGGAATGAAAATGAAGAAATTTATATTTGCACTAATGAGCATCTTTCTGGCAACCGCTGCCAATGCTCAAGATTATTATTACGAGCATGATTACCTCATGCCAGAGCCCGAGTCGGCAGTCGTGGCGCATGATTATCTTTATGACTACAATAGCGGTCATTGGGTAAGGGTCAACTCTTTTGTGGATTATATGCCATGCTGGGAAGCATCACAATTAGTCTTTGAGTTGCGGGACAGTGGCTTTAAAGTCTCTTACCATGGGCGTTGGGATTGCCCCACAAGTATCAGTTATGGCGTATTCCATGATTCATTTTATGTAGCCGGTGTTGATTACCATAGCTATTGGGTCGAGCATCATCAAGCATTCCATCATTTTGGTGTGAAGGTGTTTTTCCATTTCAACGTCAGTCATAACAGGTATCACCACTATCACGGTCACTCTGGTCACTATTCAGCGAAACCAAGATACAAGAGAACGGTCAGAACCAAGTACAGGAAGTGGAAAAAGCATCATAAGAAAGGGGTTCCTGTATACCACAAGAGCAAGAAGAAAGTAACTTATAAGAAGTATAAGGGCAAAAAGAAGTACAAAAGTACCTACAAGAAAAGCAAGTACAAGGGCACTCATAAGAAGTATAAAGGTACCCACAAAAAGAAGTACAAAGGCAAGACCAACAAGCACAAGAAGTATCAGGGGAAGAGTAGTCACAAGAGAAGCAGAGGCTACAAAGGGAGTCAGTCACGACCCCAGAAGCCCCGTGGTCAAGCAAGGTCTAGTCGTGGTTCCAAGAAAGGTGGCAAGTATGCCAAGCGGGGGAGTCATCGAGGACACAAGTCCAAAGGCTCCCGAGGGCATCGAGGAAATAAAAGACAAAAAAGATAAAAAAGTTTGAATATTGTTGAACCCATTTCGTCTAATAAGTGTACCAAGAAGCAAAGGAGATAAAATGCTTACAGTAACTGCCATCTTTGAAACTAACAACTGCCGCACTTGGATTTCTGGTCAGACGCACAACGTGGCGGCTCAACTTATCAAAGCCAAAGAGTCTTCGCCAAAGACTTATAAGCTAATCCGCATGGATAAGGGCGAGACTTTCGACAATAAAAAGTTGTTCAACCGATAACTTTTTTTGAATATTCTTGAATTCATTTCGTCTAAACTAGTGAACCAGCAAAGAGGAGAAAACAAAATGGTTTTAGAGACTCTCATTTATCAGGTTATTATTCTCTGTATCGTTTCTAGTGGCAGCACAATGGCACTAGGTTATTTTCTCTCTAAGTAAAGGAGCATCTATTATGACACGCAAGCACTTTCAAATGATTGCAGACGCTATCAAAGGAACCAAGAACAGTACCATGGGTGACGACGCCGCTCTGCGAGAGTTGGCTCTCACTCTGTGTGTAGAGTTCAAGCGAGAGAATGGTCGCTTCAACACCAACCGCTTCCTTGAAGCGTGTGGACTATAGAACAGGAAGGCGGGTGTCCTAAGAGACACTGCATCAGTGGGGAGCACACACCAGAGTGGATAGCTAGTAAGTCTTACGAGCAATAAGGCTGTCCCGTGGTTGCGTAAGCGTGGTCAAAGTAATGACCGTTCAGGGTGTGCTTTGGTAAGAAAGTTGGGAATCTTACCATTTTTTTTGAATATTGATGAATTCATTTCGTCTAAACTAGTGAGCCAACAAAGGAGACAAGATGAAAAACCTTAACACAGTAATGAAAAGAGATGAAGCCATCAAGAGTTTTGAAGAAACTTATATGCCTGTCATCAATGCGCGAGAGAAGGTCAATGGTAGAAAAGATATGCCCCGACGTCGCCAGTTGTGGAATGACTTTTGTGATTCACTCAACAAGAATGGTTTGATATCTGATTGGCAAGCCGAGAACTGGTCGCAGCCAGAACATATTTGTGAATTTTAATTGAATATCTCTGAATGTATTTCGTCTAAACTAGTGAACCAAGAAAGGAGATAGCATGGGTGACTTGATTATTATCGCAGAAATGTTAGAGACTGTTTTGTTTGATGAGAGTATGCGTGAGCGTGTTCTAGATGCTATGGACTTGTCGGATGATGAAGCTGACCGAGTGCTTAGGAAGTATATCAGTTTTGTAAATGATGCCATTGTTGCTAAAGGGGGATTCAAAATATGAGTAATGAAAAGAAAAAGTTTGTTGTGCCTGTTACTTGGGTTGTTGCTGCTGAAGTAGTAGTTGAAGCAAAGAACGAGCTTGAGGCTAACGACCTCGCTAATGCTTTGACCTTCAGCGAGTTTGAGAACGTCAAGCCTGTCAGTCACTCGTTGGATATTGACTATGGAATGATTGAGGAGGTTCAGTAATATGAAAGCACCTATCGAATACCAGCGTAAAATGAAAGCTATTTATCCAGACATTACACAAGAAGAGATTGAGCATAACTTTCGTATCAAAAAAGCATTGGACAATGATGAGGTTCAAGCGGCGGTTGAAGATTATGTTTTCTGGCGTGAAGCAACAGAAGGGGTGAAGTAATATGAAAGTCGGTGATTTGGTAAAGATTAAGTATGATGGTACACTAACGGTTGTCAAAAAAATAGAAGGTGATTGGGTTCACTTGTATGATGAAGAAGTGTCTTTCAAGGCGGATTATTTGGAGGTGGTTTCATGTGGGTAATGCAAGCGAACTATGGTTATGGTCACGGGTATGAAGATGAGTGTGTTGAGGAGAGCCGGGGGGAAGCTCTTCAACGCCTAAAAGAGTATAGAGAGAATGCCCCCCAATACTCGTATCGTATTAAGCGATACCACGGATAAGGAGAATTATTATGAGTCAAGAACAAGTGTTCTTTTATGCTATTGGAAAAGCGATTGTCTATATTGGAGGAGGTCTCACAGTGGGTTGGTTGATTGTTACGGCTTCCGAGGCTATCAAGGATAGCATGACAATCTTGTCTGCAAAAGCGAAAGCTATCCGAGAAGGGAAAGGAGATAAATGAACCTCCTTGATGAATCCTTGTTGCAAAGTCTAACCGACTCTGTTATACTTGGTGTTGAGTTATTTTTGGGTGCCGCCATCTTATATGGCGGTGCTCATTTTCTGTTTGAGTATATCCACGAGAGGAGAAATAATAAAGATGAGTAAAGCTATTGAAGCAGATATGAACCTAAGAACTTTGGCGGAGACTATGAGAAAAAATAAGTTTCATTCTAAGCCTAGATGGTTCAAGGTAGGAGACGTTATAAAGTGGACTCCTAAGTATGCTTCTCTAGATAAGTATAACGAGAGAGGGTTAGGAGTTATTGTAAAGGCTCAGGGTCCTAACGTGCAAGTATACTGGCTAGGCAATGGGGAGTTAACAAAGCATGATGTAAGAATGCCACAGGTATTCCAGCTTCAAGACTTAGCCCCAATGCCAGAAGTTGCCGACTGGCTGGAATCTATTGAAAGGGAATATACTTAGTGTATGTACTTCTATGCAATGGTCGAACGAGAGAGAGTCAAGGGTGAGAGAAGGGAATACTTATTTGTCTCTAGAGACTGGGGTTTGCTTAGGTGGACTAGACAAAGAATCGCAGAGATAACAAAAAAAGAATATGATATCCTTACATGTCAAACAGATGAATATGGATGGGAAGAGATAAGAGACGAAGTACCTAATGTTCTCAGTAAAGATGTAGTTGAGATGCCATTGGATAAGTAGTCTATAGAATGGGAAGAAGTGGGGCAAAGTGGGGAGTAAAAGTAATAAAGTGGGAAAGGGTATTGTAAGCGTGTGAGTATAATGGAGAAACGATAGCCCCTAATATAATAAGGTAGGAGAAAGGGGTTAGAAATGGGGAGGTACCTAACACACTCTATATAGCGTTGTCAAGTAAAATCGACATAACCCTGTATTCTCCTACACTTAGGCAAGCCTTATAAGTTGGCACACTGTTTGCCTTAGCAAGTACCATGCCAAGTACGCCTAGCATTAAGGGCAGAGGGCACAAAACCATCCTTTTTTTATTGCCAACAATATCAACAACTTAGTTCACAATCCTCTAGGCGGAGATAGAAAAAGGTCGGAGATAACATTAAAATAAAGTGAATAAAACAGATAGCCAACCGTCTAAACTATAGAGAGCAAGGGGAAGAGATGAACATAGCAGTAGAAACATTGTCAGGGCTAGCAGCAGAGATAATGGTAGGGTTGTCAGTAGGGCTAGTAGTAGTAACAGCAATAGAAGTAGTAATGCATATAAGAAAGAAGTAAAGAAAAGAAAGAGAACAGGGCAGACACGGGCCCCTCCCCCCTACCCCCCCACCGGAATCCCAATCCTATATACAGTATACTGGCATGGGCTGTGCTAAGGCCGCGTCTGATACGGCTAAGAAATTTTCCCAGATTTAGGGTAAAAGCTGAAAATGTAACATACTTAGTAGTATACTAAGGGTAGAAAAATGCCCCAAAAAATTTCACAGATATACAAGGAACACACACACCATGAAAATCAACAAAGGTTTACTAAAGCAGATGATAGCCGAAGAGATGGCTACGTTCAACGAAAAGGCAGATCCGGGTAAGCTCCCAAAGGACAGATTCCCAACGAAGCTTTCACAAGTGGATATGGATACAGCACAGAGAGTAGCACAAGCAGGTGATGACGATGGGCAGCCTGAAGACGATGTTATCGGTGTGACAAAAGGTACAATGCCAGTAAGCAAGCTTAAGCCAGCCCAAAGCACAATGAAGATCTCAAATGCAATGGGAATGGCTTTGGCTATGTTGAGGGGTGATATGGACGCCGGAGGAGACTTGGGAGGCTTTATATCGCAAGATGGTCACATTCTAGATGGGCATCATAGGTGGGTTGCAACTGCCATGGTCGATCCATCCAAAGAAGTTGGTGGATTCGTGGTTGACTTCCCAGCAAGCCAAATTATCGCTGTGTTGAACACAATCACAAAAGGGCTTTTGGGGATTACGAAAGGTAAAGAAGGAAGTGGTAGTTTTGCACAATTCCAAGAAGAGCCGATGAGGAAACAACTGCAAGATTTCATGGAAAATGGAGTACCGGGCAAGTTTCCAGTCGCGCCAGAAAAAATTGTTGCACAGGTAAAGCAAGCAACAGGGATTGATGATCCAGCACAGGCTAGAGATGCGTTGGTTCAGCGATTTGCTAAAAACTTGGCAGGTATCAAATTCCAAGTCCCAGCCGGGGCACCAGAAAGAGTGGATATGCCAGTTATTGATCCGGGTCTCAAAGCAGGTGCATTGCAGATTGCTGTAAACGCATTGACAAAAGGTTTGGTCGATGTGAACCCACCATTTGCAGGTGGTGATCAGCAAGCAGCGCCAGAAGGCTCTGAAGAAGGAGAACAAGAAATGCAAGAGAATAAGAAAGACATGCTTAAGCGCATCGTGGCAGAGGAGCTAGCCAAGATGGAAATCGAGGCTGTACAGAAAGAAGGCATTTTCGACTTTTTCAAGAAAAAGAAAGAAGAGCCTAAAGCCGAGCCAGTACCAGAAGCTCCAAGCGAAGAGGAATTAGAGGCGCAAGCAATTGAGAAAATCAAAGATATGTTCTATCTTGGATCAGACGATGAAAAGCACATGAGGTATTTTAGGGACTCTAGGACCTACAGCCTTCGTAACGGCTTTACAGGAAGGGCAATGGAAACTGGGCACTTCGACGCAGAGGATGTTGCAGATCAATTTGACGAGTATCCACTGAAACACAATGCAGAGAACATGAGTTTGCAAGATGCAATTGCTCAAGCAATATACAATCAAAACCCGAAGCCTTCTAAATCTTATGTTGAAGGCGTTGTGGATACATTGACACGAGCCGCCAAAGACCGGTATGAGTATATGACGAGAGACAGTGGAGGGGGTAGTTCTTCTTCATCTAGAAAGTCTGGCTTTGATAAGTGGCAATCCGGTGAAGGCGATAACTACAATTACATGACCCGCATGGAAAGCGTTAGCAAAAAGCAATTAGCCAAAATCGTAAAAGAAGAATTGGCTCAACTAAAGAAGTAGAATGAAAGAACGAAACTACCGAGAAGGCGAAGATCGCTTATTATTGATAATAGGCGCATTTATCGCCTCTTTTATTTTATTATTGTCTATGCATGCGTATTCGCCCATAGTAACTACAAAGAGCAGGCATTGCATAAAATATTGCCATTCTGAATACGAAAAAAGGAATACAATGTATAGGATTACTGACATGTTTAGAAAAAACATTGAGGCAACAGAGTGTTTCGAGGAATGTATGAGATAGTTAACGTATGAACAAAAAATGTGAGATGAGTAGAGGAGAAAAGGTAACAATAGCACTTTTACAAGCTGTAGCTGTGCTATGTTTTGTAAATTTAGTAGTAACTCTTATGAAATGTTACGGATAGACCTATGTTATGAATAAAAAAATTTTTCTGGAAAAACTTCGGGGCGCGTTCCCCGATTTTGAACTAACCCTCGGGGATGCCAAACATGTTGATGGGGAGTCCGTTTTTGTCAATGGGCACTCAATCGAATTAGCATGGAGCCCCAATTTAGACATATTAGAAACAAAAGAGACACAATGCCTTGAAATGCTTTTAGAAGATGTCATAACTTATGTTCAAGAAACCTGCCACATCCTATCAAAAGACTAGTTATATGTATGCAGATAGGCGACCTTGTAAAATGGAAAGACGATAATTCCACTGTTTCTATGCCTCCCGGTTATCATAACTGGGAAGACGTAGGCGTGATTGTGGATTATTTCGACATTGACACTGTTATTGTAAAATGGTGTAGTGGAGAGGAGTTTACCGTCTGGATGGAAGATTTAGAAATTATTTCCGGAGTGGAAGACTTAACAAATCTATAGGCAGCCTATATACTCGAAGCATGAATAACCAAAGACCACAATTAAATGTAAACATCAACCCTGACTTGGTTGAAGATGTAAAATGCGAAGAATGTGAATGTGAAGCATTTATTTCTTGCTTCATTATGAAAAAAGTACCTGCACTGGTTTCTCCGACAGGAAAAGAAGTGATGATGCCTGTTGAAACCTTCTCTTGTTTAGCTTGCGGTCACATCAATAAGGAATTTGTGCCTGATCTCAAGAAATAGGTGATTCGTTATGAAAAAAATTTTCTCGGTATTTCTAGTTCTCGGTTTACTAGCTTGGATAATGGCTCTTGCTAGTGTAACCGGTTGCGAAGTCCACCATTATCATGATGACCCTCATAGTTATGTATGTTATGAGGAACCACCATTCTATCAAAGCGCTGATTACTGCGATTACTACTGGGACGGCACATGCTGTGGCTGGTACGTGGGCGGTACTCCAACGTCCGATTGTTTTGAAGAGTGGTGTGTTTGGGACGAATGGTGCGGATGGGAACCCGCTGGAAATATGTGCTACTAAACTTCATCCTTTCATCTGGGTAACAATTCTCTACATTGTTCAATTTGTTTCAATTTACTTTTTGTTTTATTAGATCTAGTTATGTTATAGACCACGGATGGGTTATGACTTGCAAAAAAAATTCTTTTTCTTAAAAATTTTCTTTTTTTTGGCTGCGTTTATCGGCTGTTCGGACCTGTTTGAAAACCCTATCCCCTTCCCCGGTCACCTAGACATTGAAGAAGCGCCAAAATACGATCTAGATAACGAGGCTGTAACCAATCAAGAAAACTCCCCCGGCGAACTAGAAAAGCCAAACTATACCAACATATTTGAACTAGAACAACAATACAAAGAAGATTGTTATAAATATGAGTATTATTTCTGCCCTCCTTCCCTGTATCTTGAGGAGGTGTGGCAATTTCAAATGATAACTGACACCTGCAAAGATCCTGAAGTGATTGTATATAAAGGACCTTGCGAACAGTTGTTTGAATGCGACCCATCAGAGGTAGAACCTGAAACAGTGTTGTGTTCGGTTCCCGTTTCGACTGGTGGCAATATATACGGATCTCAAGAGAAATGGTGCGATAAAGGCGTTTGGAAATACACCGATTGCGTAGCATGCAGCCCAGAAGTGTGTGATGGAATAGATAATGACTGCAATGGAGAGGTGGACGATCTGCCTATTCAGGAATGTGAAAACGAATGCGGTCCCGGCGAATTAGTTTGTGTTGATGGTGAAGAGGTTTGTTTTGGAGATGAACCAGAAGAGGAGATCTGTGATTACAAAGACAACGACTGTGACGGACTAGTTGATGAAGGTCAAACAAACGCATGTGGAGACTGTGGTGATATTCCTGAAGAAGTTTGTGATGGTTTTGATAATGACTGCGACGGCAAAGTAGATGAAGATTTAGAACAGCTTTGTGAAACTGACTGTGAAAGCGGAATTGAGTTTTGTGCTCTTGGATCTTGGGTTGGGTGCACAGCAAAAATGCCCTTTATAGAAATTTGCAACGGACTCGACGACGACTGTGATGGAAGTGTTGATGAAGATCTGGAGTGTCTTTGTACGGTAGATATGGTAGGCGCATTATTCCCCTGTACCGAGTCTCCGCTAATATGTGGTCAAGGATATAAAACTTGTGAATGCTTCGACGCGAATTGCGAGCAAATATTTATGTCAGAATGTTATGCG
>Ga0080013_1001163_pt1 | contig 35728 bp, 37 predicted proteins | sample ETNvirenome_6_85_FD_69236 | JGI IMG/M metagenome (GOLD analysis project Ga0080013, IMG submission 69236) | Marine viral communities from the Pacific Ocean - ETNP_6_85 (SPADES assembly) (version 2) | ecosystem: Environmental > Aquatic > Marine > Oceanic | place: Pacific Ocean | collected 2013-06-19
CTACCTTATCTCTGCGAGAGATGTAAAAGTTTCAGTTATTTTGAGAAAGTTGCTTGACAGCTTGGCTGAAACGGGCTACATTACTAATAGGGCTGGGAAGAAAGGAAACCAACCTGAAAGAAAACTGAAAGAAAAAAGGTTTTACTAAAAGTTAGAACTACTTATCTAAAAAGAACTGAAACAAAGGAGAAACAAAAAGAACTAATAATAACTTACTTACATCAACCAATAACTAAATAACTTACTCACTAACTAAAACTAATAATAACTAACTTACTTATTACTTACAATAACTAACTAAAAACACATAAGGAATAAAACACTATGGGAAAGCCAGAAACTTACATAACCAAAAAGAAACTAAACAGAAAGAACACCACCCAAGAGAAAAGGATAAAACACTTTCGTAAGAGACGAAGAAGGTTAGACCTTGCGAAGGGCTTATGGACTACGAAAGGTGAAAGAGAACGATGGTTGAGGAAGGAACTTCTCTTTGAGAAGAACTATTACCAGAACCAGAAACAAGAGCCAGACGACCGCAGTTTGGAAGAGAGAGCGAAAGAGATGAGAAAGATGAAAAACAAAGTCATAGACACTACCCAGATGGAACTTGCTTGGAGTAAGTTTGCGAGGGAACAAAGAGATAATAACAGAAAGCATAGAGTAGTGCTACACACAGGAGAAGAGTTGTAATGAAGAAGAAGACACAGACAATAGAAGAGAAGAGAGCCAAGAGCAGGGCTTACCAAGCCAAAGCAAGGGCAAACCGAACAGAAGCCCAGAAGGAAGCGAGGCGTGCCTACAACCGCAAGTGGAGGGCACAGAGGAAGGCGAGAGAAGACAGGGCGTTAGAGAAGTTCCAGCATAACAACGACATAGATGAGGTTAGAGAGATAATGGCGAGAAAAGAGAAGAAAAAGGCAGCCAAGAAGAAAGCCCAAGCCAAGTGGAGAGCCAATAGAACACCAGAGCAGGTTGAGAGAGAAAGAGAACAAGGGCGTAGATGGAGGATAGACAACCCAGAAGCCATGAAAGCAAGTAGGAAGAAGTGTTATGATAAGAACCCAGAGAAGCAGAGAGCAGCGGCTCGTAAGTGGAGAGCAGAGAACCCAGACAAGGTGAGAGCATCAAACCAGAACTACTACACCAAGAACAGAGAAGCAGAAAGAGATAGAAGTAAGAAGTGGAAAGCAGACAACCCAGAGAAGGTGAGAGCACAAAAGAAAAACTATTACGAGAACCTTGACTTGACTGATGAGACGAAACTTGATAAAGAGAGAAGAAAAGGATGGGCTCATCAAGTCAAACTACGAGACGAGCACAGATGTTATTATCAAGGTGAAGAGTGTAGTGGGAGAATAGAAGCACACCACATCATCCCTTACAACTGGGAGAAGTTTAGTGAGTTGAGGTTCGCTCTCTCCAACGGGCAGACACTATGCCAGCGACATCACATAGAAGCACACAAGGAAATAGCATTATGGATGAGAGAATAACTATGCTGTTTTATGCTCGATTATGTAATAAAAGTGATGTCGTTTCATTATGTTTTCAGGGGTGTAATAGAGAATAATGGGTTCAGGTGAAACATCAACAAAACAGCCAAAACAAGGGTGTAAAGGGCATTATCAGGTAAGGGAGCAAGCCGCAAGAACCGCGCCAACCTTCATAAGCGAGGTTATTACTTGCTTATCAGCCGCTACTTCATCCCTTTTCGAGGTTGCCTTCCGCCTTGCCCTTCTGTGTGGGATGTTCTGGCTTTACAAGTTTATTATCCTCTCACTACTGGGGATTTACTAACTGTGTGGGGTGGCTCTGTGTGTAGTGTGGCTATGTGGTTTGTGTGTAGTGTTGTGGCTGCTCTGTGTGGGATAGTTTTATCTGTGTGTAGTGTAGCATTTGTGTTGGATGTCTGTGTTGGATAATAAAGTGTTACTATTGTCTGGCAATAATGGAAACCAAACCGCTACGCATAGCCCCACCGAGTTTTCCATAGCATTTCCACACCCACCTATTCATAACACTATGGATAAACCTGTGGAGAACCTGTGGAGTGTAGTTTTTTTATTAGGGGAGGTGCCTACCGAAAAGCCCCACAGGAGCCCTACAAGGGGGGCACAGCGCTCTCTGGGTAGGCGAGTAATAGCCCCTAATCTTACTGCTTTTTACTGCCGTTGGAAAAGGGCAACCAGAGCATTTGACTTCTCCTTGACATCTTTTTCATTTGATAGGGTGGCTGAAAAGGGGCGTTGGTTCAGTAGGAAGGGGAGCAAACAGGGCAACGCGAGCCCTACAAGGGGCGTAGAGCGAGAGATGAGAGAAGCAACTGACAACACATGGTTGGTGCCCTTCGGGCACGCCCCTTTATTAGGGTTTAGAAAACCTTACTCTTGTCTGGCAGAAACTAAACAAAACAAGGCAACAGAGAGGTTGTCGCAAAAAGGAGGTTTGAGATGAGAGAGAAGAAAAATAGAGGTAGTCAGGCGGTAGAGTTCTCACTACTACTACCAATAGCGATGGTGGTTATGGTGTTCTTCATAGAGATGGCACACTACTACCACATCAGGCAGATAAGCACACAGGCGGTAATAGCCACCTGTGGAGAGAACTACACAGAAGACATAGCAGATGCTTTACCGAGTTGCTGGGAGTGCTATGCGGGAATAACAGAAGACAGCGACTATTATTACTGCGAGTTCTACGATGAGGTAGAGCCCATAGTCGGCTTTCTACCAGATGAGATGAGAGCAGTTGAGATAAGAATAGAAACATTAGCACCAAAGATAGAGGAGTTGCGAGAGATGATAGATAGAATAGAAGAACACTTGGAGGAGACAGGATGAAGAGTTTATTATTACAAGGCGACTGCTACGAGCAGTTAGACAAGTTAGAAGATGAGAGTGTAGGTTCAGTAGTCGCTGACCCACCCTACCTAATAGATTTTATGAATAAGGGTTGGGATAGTGCCGACAACATAGCGGCTTCACCAAAACTTTACAAGAAGTTATTGACGAAGATGAAGCCGGGAGGTTATGTAGCACTCTTCGGTCATAGTAGAACACACCATAGGATAATGGTTGCGTTAGAGGAAGCAGGGTTCGAACTGAAAGACACTCTAACATGGCTTTACGGGCAAGGTTTCCCAAAGAGCCATAACATAAGCATTAGCATAGATAAGAAACTAAAAGGGATGAAGGCAAGAGGAACAAGAACTAACTTTGGAACTACTATGCTTACAACCGAGACGATGGATAAAGACAAAGATGGTAAGGTTATTCCCAGAGGAACAGGAGCACCAAAGCACGAACCTATGTGTGAGGAGAGTAAGAAGTGGGAAGGTTATGGAACAGCACTAAAACCAGCAGTAGAGTTTATTGTTTTAGCACAGAAGCCACGCAAAGGAACTTATGCTAATAACTGCTTGACTTATGGTGTAGGAGGCATCAACATAGATGAGTGTAGGGTTGGCTATGAAAGCACACCTAACCCTGCTACAAACCCCCTTTATCGTAAAGAGAAGGGCTACAAGACACCAGCCAAAGGGCAAGAGAGTAAAGGGGCTGTTTCATTTACATCAAGTAATAATGATGTGAAGGCAGAGGGTAGGTTCCCAGCAAACCTTATCTTATCCCATAGCGACGGATGTGTAAAGGTTGGTGAAAGTGTTGAGAGCACAAGCAACCATAATGCTCCCAAAGGAACCTTTGCTGGTGGAGAGCCAGATAGAGGTAGTGAAACCATTTATCGTAAGCAAGAGAACACGGTAGAACATTATGAGTGTGATGATGACTGCGCTGTAAGGTTGCTGAACGAGCAGAGCGGCACCAAGAAGGGTTCAGGCAAGCAAAGCAAGGGAAGCGGTAGTGGAGGCATTTGGAAGCCATCTACGGGCAAACCAGCAGGAGACACTTATGGTGATAGTGGTGGAGCAGGTAGGTTTTTCAAAACAACAGAGGCACCAGAAGGAAGGTTTCCAGCGAACCTTATTTTATCTCATAGTGAGGGCTGTGTAAAAGTTGGCGAAGGTAAAGAAGATGTTATTGGAGGCAACAAAGGAAAGTCAGGGTTCGCTGTGGGTTATGAGAGTGGCGACTTTACTAAACAACAGAAGAGTTATGATGTCTATGACTGCGATGAGGATTGTGCTATTAGGATGTTAGACGAGCAAGCACCAAAAGTCGGTAATGCTTTCAAAGCAAAAAGAAAGAAAGACACTACTGGTGGTTCAGGCGATAGTTGGACTAATGGTGGTAAGAAGGAAGGAGAGGGTAATGGAACCTATGATGGGTTGTCTGGTGCTTCTCGTTTCTTTTATTGTGCGAAGGTAAGCAAGAAGGAAAGGAACTTCGGTGTGGGGCATAGAGAGAAGTGCTCGGCAGAGAAGCGAGATGCTACTGGTGCTGGGCTATGGGAAACCAAAGGTTTCAATAAGCCACAACACAACCATCACCCAACACTAAAACCTGTCGCTCTAATGCGATGGTTGGTGCGTCTTATCACTCCACCAGAGGAAACCTGCCTTGACTTGTTTATGGGAGCAGGAAGCACAGGTGGGGCTTGTGTGTTGGAAGACAGGGACTTCATCGGCATAGAGTTAGACAACGACTACTTCTCTATTGCTTGCGATAGAATAGAAGCGTGGAAGGAGAGTGTAGAGTGAAAGCATTATCATTATTCGCTAATGTAGGGTTAGGGGAAACCTACTTACCTGCCCTTGATGTTGAGGTTGTTGTTGCTAATGAAATGCTCCCAGATAGGGCGAGGTTTTATTCTCTTCGCAACCCTGATGTTGAGATGGTTGTTGGAGACATAACCGACACAGAGGTAAAGCAAGACATCATTAGGCGTTCCCTTGCGGAAGGTGTGGAACTCATTATCGCAACCCCACCTTGTCAGGGGTTCTCCGCTGCGAACACCACAGGAGACAAAGATGATGAGCGGAACAACCTTATCAACGATGTTGTAGATGTTGTGAAGGCAACCAAACCTGCTTATGTTCTAATAGAAAATGTTAGAGGTTCAGCCAAAAATGTTCTTCCCATCATCTTTGAGGAACTTGGTGGGAGGGGTGGCTATGTAATCCGTGAGAAGGTGTTGGATGCTGCTTACTATGGAACACCACACCATAGGGCACGACTTATTATCCTCTTATCAAGGAACGACAAAGAAGTTTGGGAACACCCACCGAACGATGGGAAAACTATTTCTTGTCGGCAAGTCATCGGGCACCTCCCTTCGTTGGAAGCAGGAGAGAGCACCCCGCTTCACTTTCATAGTTTAGAGCACAAGAGAACACCAGCAAGGCACTCCAAATGGCTTTCCTACACACCAGAGGGTAAGTCGGCACTCCACAACAAGGTTCATTACCCAGAAAAGGATGGGCGAAGGATAAGGGCTTTTGATAGTTCTTATGCGAGAAACTGGTGGGATAAACCCGCATTTACAATAACGATGACTAATGGCTCCTTATCGTCATCTCATAACTGCTGCCCCCCTCACTTCCAAAACAAGGATGGAACATGGAGCGATGCTCGCCCTTTCACCATCAAGGAACTAACCCTGTTATGTGGGTTGCCTGAAAACTGGTTGGATGAGATAGAGCACACACCAAAGACAGAGAAGTTCTTGCGAGAAGTCATCGGTGAGTGCTTCCCCCCGATGTTCTGTTATGAAATAGTAAAGGAGTTGATGGATGAATAAGATAGTAAATGGAGATGCGATAGAAGTAATGACTTTGCTGGAAACTAATAGTGTTGATGCTATTATTACGAGCCCGCCCTATTACAACTTGCGCGACTACAAAGCAAAAGGGCAACGAGGTAAAGAAGACACCGTAGAACTTTATGTGAATAACTTGTGTGATGTCTTTGATGAAGCCAAGAGGGTTCTAAAAAAGACAGGTGTGCTATTTCTCAACATAGGAGACACCTACAAGAACAAAGGGCTCCTAATGGTGCCTGAACGGCTCGCTATTGAGTTGGTGAAGCGAGGATGGATGTTGAGGCAGGAAATCATTTGGGAGAAGCCCTGCCCCCAACCAACGAGCAATAAGGATAGGTTTTGGACGAACCACGAGAAAGTGTTTATGTTTGTTCAAAGCAAGAACTATTATTTTGAGCAACCGAGAGTTCCCCAAAAGGAGGCATCGCTGAAACGCTACTTACACAAGAACAAGCCAACCAATAGAAAGGATGCTGGTAAAGTTGGTTTCGGTTTCAACTATGAGAACCAGACCAAGCACTTCGAAAAAATGGCGGCGAAGATTGGAGACAACTTCGTTTATGAGGAACTCGTTGCTTCTGGTAGATGCCCTACTCGCCCACTCTTCTCTGTTTGGAAGATGTCGACAGCGAACACCAAAGGTTTTCACTTCGCTACTTTCCCAGAGAAGTTGGTGGAAACACCGCTATTAGCATCTGTGCCCGAAGGTGGTTTAGTTTTAGACCCTTTCAACGGAAGCGGAACTACCTGCCTTGTCGCAAAGAAGAATAAAAGAAACTACATCGGCATAGACATCAACCCTGACTATTGTGAGAAAGCAAGGAAACGACTTGACGAAACCACTATTAGTGAAGGGAATAATAAGGATGCCTAAAAAGAAGGTTTATGAAATGTGTTGTGAAAAAGACAGTTGGCGTTATTTATCCTACGACACTTGGGTTTTTGATAAAGCATTATCTTACAACCCAGAAGACGAGTGGATAGATGCTATTGATGGGAACACGGAGGAAGCAGCCCAGTTCCCGTTCTGTGCTGTGGATTTGATAGATAAGGTTTTGAGCAAGAGAGAAGCAAGAATAGTTTATCAGGTTCTATGGGATGGAAAGAGTTTGAGCCACATAGGAGAAGAGATGGGGATAAGCAAACAAAGAGTTCATCAACTCTACAACAGGGCACTACAAAACCTAAAAGAAGAACTAACCCAAACAGGAGAAGAATAATGAAACGCGACATGGCAAGAGCAATAAGGCAACGAGACATAGAAGAGATTTGTTGGCTATTACTAAAAGACGAACTGAAATGTGTTGATAAAGGTGAAGAGCCAAAGTTGGGGAAATCTACCTTTATGAAGATAATAGATAAAGTTGCTTCGTTTGAGCAACTGCGAGCCAGAGCAGCCATCGCAGGAGAGACAGACAACACAAGAGCGGAAACCAGAGCATCTATGAACGGCAATAAGAACCTCGAAGAACTCGTAAAATGGGCTAATGCCTAATGGCGAAGGTGAAACTATCTGTTGAGGAGATTTTAGAAGACCCTATCCAGTTTATCCAGCGCCTCAAAATAATAAACAAAAATGGTAAGTTGGTTTATCTAAAACCAACAGCCGAACAGATAGAAATAATAGAAGCATTAGAGGAAGACAAGAACCTTCTTATTCTCAAACCGAGACAGATAGGTTCATCAACCATCAACCTTGCTTACTTGTTTTGGAAAACCTTTACAAGTGAAGAGCCAATAACGGCTATTATTCTTTCGCATAAACTAAACTCGTCAAAGCATCTGTTAGGGATAATAAAAACTTTTTACAAGAACCTCCCTCTTGCTTTGATGAAAAAACTAAAAACCGAGAACACTACTGAAATAACATTTGAGGATAGTGGAGCGAGCATCGTAGCAGCATCAGCGGCAGGAGAAGGAGGGCTTCGCTCTTTTACTTGCTCCTACTTGCTTATCAGCGAGTTTGCCTTTGCTCCTAACCCAGAGGAACTAAAAGCAACAGCCCTTTCAGCACTCAACGATGGGAAACTAATAATAGAGAGCACAGCATCCGCTTACGGAGATGCCCTCCATAAAGAAATAATGAAAGCCCAAAGGGGAGAAGGAAACTGGGAGTTTCTATTCTTTCCTTGGTGTAAGCATAAAAACTATTCTATGAGGGTTCCCAGAGATTTCCAAAAGACAGAAGAAGAAAAGGGCTTGGCGAACCTCTGGGACTTGACTGACGAACAGGTTTATTGGCGAAGGAAGAAGAAAGAGGCATTAGGGGGACAGCAGTTTCGCAGAGAGTTTCCCCTAACTTTGGATGATGCCTTCGCCCAAACAGGTAATAGTTATTTTACAGAGCGCGACTTACGGCACTTGGAACTACACAAAATAGATTTTGTTGATGCCGAACCAGTCATCTTCGCAGAAAGTAATAAAGACCACCGCTACGGGATAGGAGTTGATGTTGCTTATGGCGGCGGCAGGGACTATTCTGTTTTTTATGTTTTAGATAAAAAAACTTATCAGCCAGTTATGGTTTGGAGAAGCAACCAAACAAGCATAGCCCGTTTTGCGGAAGTAATAGTCGACTGGGCGAGACACTACAATAATGCTCTTATTTGTTATGAGAGCAACAATCACGGGCACGCATTAGAAGCAGAGATGAAGCATCTTGGCTACACTAACTTCTGGTTAGATGAAAACGGGAAAGCGTGGAACACGAACCTAAAAACGAAGCCCCTGATGTTTGAGGAACTAAAAAGTTGTTTGTTTGGTGGGCTTATTACCCAGTTAGACAACATTACCATTATGGAACTCAAAGCCATTATTATCAACGACAGGGGAAACATAGATGTCGCAGAGGGAACTGGAAGTCATGGTGATAGTGTTATTGCTTTGGCTCTGGCTCATCAGGCACTCAAACATCAGCGAAACCCTACACAAACTTATTTACCAGAGTGGATAAGGAAGAAGAAGGCGCAGAAGAGAAAAGACGAAGCGGGCAGAGTAGAGCATCGCCGTTATTAGCACCTTGACGAAACCACCACTATTAGGAAGGAACAAACTAAATGCCGACTAAAAAAGAAAAAGTCGCCCTTATTCGGGCTGCCTGTAAAGAACACAACGATAAATGGGACACAGCCCAACCCACACTCGCAAAACTTCGTAATGCTTACCTCTGTAAGTTCTGGGAAGGAGAGAACTGGGACAACACTAACATTAGAGTTGAGGTTGCCGATGCTTATGCTTATGTGGAGGGGTTTATCGCCTCGCTTTTCTCATCACACCCCGCTATTGAGGCAGAAGCCGACATCCAAGAAGACGGCGATGCCGAACTCGTCAAAGAGATTACCAACCGCTTCCTTTACAACACACAGGTTCAGTTTGAGAGCGCATCAAGGATGGCTCTTATCTACCCCTGTGCCTTTTTCAAACTCGCTCCAAGAGAGGGAGACAACCTAAAAATAGTTGATAAGATAGAGGTAAGAGCAGTTCCCGCTTGGGAAGTTATTGTCGACACAGAAGCGAATAGTTGGGAAAGCCAAAGGTTCGTCGCTCATAGTTATTACCTTCCTGTAAGCGAAGCCAGAAAGAAATGGGGAAACAAAAAGTTTTCCACAACCTCTAAACTTGACTTCTTTGATGATGTTACAGGAACAGCAAACGAAAGCGGAGATGATAGTTTGCCTGACGACTTCCAGTTTATCCAACTGGTAGAGTTCTATGACTTCCTCAACGACCGACTTTACTTCTATTCCCCTAACTGGGGCAACGGGCAAGAACTATTAGAAGACACAGTTATTCCCGTTCGGGCATTTGACGACAGCCCACTATCAACCATCGTTCCACTTTACTATTCCCGTGTGCCTGAAAAGCCATTAGAGGGTGTTTCTACACTTGCCCGTGTTTATGACCAAGTGTTCGAAAAGAACATCCTTCGCTCTTTCTGGGCTAATGCTGTTCGTAGAGATAGTCGCCAGTTCCTTTACAAAGAAGGTGCTATTGATGAAGAAGCACTAACACAAATAACGGCAGGTGTAGATGGAGCGTTTATCCCTGTTGATGCTGAAACCTTATCAGGCATTATCGCAGAGGTTCCAGTCACCCCACTATCATCAAACTTCTCAAACTATCTTGCTGCTATTGAGAACGACTTGGCGAAAGGTTCCGTTATGGCTCCTTTCACAAGAGGCGAGACAAGTAAAGCAACAGCAACAGAGATAAGTGCTTTGGCTCACTACACATCAAGCGAGATAGGTAGGTTGGCGAAAGAGCGCGACTACTCAACACAGATGGTCGCTACTGTTTATGTCTCTATGCTACAACTATTCTTGGAAGACACAGACGAAGACGAAGTTGTTGTTGTTGATGGAAAAGTAAGAACTATGAGCCCAAGCGACTTTGCGGGCAAGTTCAAGTTTGTAGCAGCAGATAGAGCAGCAACACCATTAGTGGAAGAAGCAAAGAAGAAACAACTTTTAGAACTTATCCCAGTTGTGGCTCAACTTGGGGTTCCACCAGACACTATTTTAGAACAGGTGGTAAAGATGTTTGACTTACCAGCCACATTTTTAGAAAAACCAGAACCAGAACCAGAGCCAGAACTACCAGCAGCCGCACCAGAAGGAGCACCTCCAAACCCAGATGAGGTTGCTATGGCGCAAGCAGAACTAAACGCACAAGCACAAGACATTAGAGGAGGGTTGATGTAATGCCTTTACACCATTTTAGCCACAGACAAGACAAAGAGAACGACTGCGAAGTTGTAGAAAAGGTGCTTTACAAAGTTTTTGATAATGTGCCGCAAGAGATTATTTGCGAAGAGTGTGGGAAACCACTAAAAAAAGAACTCGGCTGCGGTTTCATCCTAAAAGGTTCAGGGTGGGAACGAGATGGCTATGTTACAGGGAGATAAATAATGCCGCTTTATGACTATGCCTGTGGATGCGGGCACAAAACAGAAGAACTATTCCGTGTTTCACACGAAATCCCCACATCTATCTTTTGTGAGGTTTGTGGAGACATAGCAACAAAAGAGTTTCCCCTTGTAAGCCGCACAGCGAGCGGATGGGCTGAACAAACCAGCGGAACAGGTGGTTATTACTCTATTGCTCTGGGGCAACATGTAAGCGGAGAGCACGAAGCAAACGCTATTGCCGAGAGCAAGGGGTTTGTGCGAGCCGATAGTTATGGAAAACACTTTTACGAGGATTTTGCCGAGAAAAAGAAGGCAACTATCGCAAAACAAGATAAAATAAACGACACTTTCCAAGAAAATGTCAAAAAGTTTGGTGGGAATAAGGAAATGGCTATGAGTGAGACATTTACAGCCGCCGACTGCCTATCAGGCGCAAACGAAACAGATTATTAGGAGAAATAACAGATGCCCGAACTACAAGAAGAAATAACACCAGCAGCACTAACGGATGCTGTAATGTTGGGAGAGGAACAGGATGCCGAACTAAATGAAATGGCTTCCCCGCAAGGCGACTTCACCAAGAAAGGGCTAAATGCTCTTGTTGGTGCTTACAACGCTATTGCTGAACTCTTCGGACAGAGCCCCGACTATCCTTTATTTAGTGAGGATGCTACTTTTCTACCAGAGGACTTCACATCAGCACTAATGATGGTAGAAGCCGCTGTCGCAGAAGCAGTTGCCGCAGGTGTAATAAGTGAAGAGATGGCTTTTTCATTAGCAGACATAGTTGATGATGCCTCCCTCAAAGTTCTTGCTGGGAAACTTACATCTATCGCAAAAGACCAAGCGTTTATCGCTTGGATGCGCGAAGGTGGGGAAGCACCAGCAGAAGAAGCAGTAGCAGAGGAAGTTGTAGAAGCCCCCGTCGAAGATGTGGATGCTTTGTTCGCTTCCCGTGTTTAGTCAGCATAACGGGTTTTTAGACGAGATAATAGCGGGTGGAATAACCCTCTCTCTCGTCTTTCTCCTTATGCGATGCTACTTTTTCATAATAACCACAAACAAGGATAAATAATGTTTAGCAAAATAAAGTCGTTTTTGAGCGACTACAACATCTCAATAACTATTGTCGGCACGGCAATAGTTTTATCATCTCTTTTCGGTGAGTGCTCTTTTGACTACGAAACCAAAGAGGTAGAGATTTCCCCAGATGTTTCAGGCATCGTAGAGGAAGTAAGCAAGGCAAGTAAGGCAGACGAATAGTAGTCGCCCTAACATGCCCCAAGTGTAAAAATAAATGCTGCCTCATTTTTCACGGTGAGGAGGAACAGATAAAAGAGTGTCGGCTATGCTTTCACTCTTGGATAGTGAAGAACCCAAATAACCCAATAAGGAAAAAACAAGATGATAGATAATGCGACTGCCGAAGGCAACACCGCAGAAGCCGTAGAGAGCCCAGAAAGCCCCCTTACGAGCGACGAAGGTGTTGAGGCAACAGAAACCACTAACGAAGCCGTAGAACAAGCACAGGAGGCATTTGAGGCACTCTCTATTGATGACTTGCTTGGAGCAGATGTAGAGAGTTATGAAGAGTTCTCCGCAGAAGAGAACCATAAAGGGATGCGCCCCTTACACGAACTTATGAAGCATCTACCCGAAGATGCCCGTAAGCACCTTGCGAACCTCCGCTCGTCTTACACGCAGAAGACACAGGAAATAGCAGAGGTAAGAAAGGAGTTGGAAGCACAGAGAGCCGCCCACAAGGCAGAGCAGGATGGGCTTTACAACGGAGAGTTCGCGCAAAATGTAGCAGAGATGGCTGCCGAGCCAGAGAAGCCCTACGACATCTGGGATGAAGATGGGATGAAGATGAAGATAAAGCAAGAGGCAGCAAAGATGTTTGAGGAGATGCTAAACCCACTCCAAAAACAAATGCGAGAAAGCAAAAGAGATGCCGAACTTGCTTCTTTCAAAGCAGAACACCCTGACTTGATAGGCAACGAAGAGATAAAGATGGAAGTAGCAAGGATGCTTGTTGCTGACGAGCACTTGACTTTGGAAAATGCTTATTTCATCGTAAAGGGAAAAAACCTAAAACTCCAAGCACAGGCAACGGCTAATGCTGAAAGGGAAGAGAGGGCAACTCGCAGGGCTGTTCTCGCTAAAACATCAGCAGGAACCAACACTCGTGGTGGAGTTCCAAAGTTTAGAAATGCTATTGATGCTTTCAACTACTACAAGGCAAACCCAGATGCCGTAAAAAGCACTTATTCCAAGATGAAAAATAAGTAGCCCTTGACGAAACCACTACTATTAGAGGAGCAACTCTTACCTTCCTAAAAAACTCTCATCGGCGGATGAACCAGTTGGCTAAAATGGTGGAGAACTTATGATAAGACGGCTTGTGGGCACACAACTACCAGAATAGAATAAGAAAAACAATCACTAACTAACTACAAGGATAAAAGAAATAATGGCTATTTCAAATGAACTATTGTCATCTACGCTTTACTCTATCCGTGATGGTGAAGTTGATGAGTTGTTCCAAAAAGTCGCATTTTTGGATGGAGCCAAGCGTTTTGGCGGCATCGAAAAGGAAAATGGCGGCATCAAACTCCAACGCCCTCTGGCGTTGAGTGAGCACTCATCTATTACACAACTATCAACTGGCTATGAGCCAGTTTCGTTGGCTGTAAGTGATGTGATGGAACCCGCTGTTTATGAGTGGGCTGACTTCGCAGCACCTATCGTTATTACGAAAAAGGAAGAGTTGGAGAATAGTGGCGAAAAAGCAATCGTAAAGATTGTAGAAGCAAGGATGCGTTCCGTTATGGGGATGCTCCGCAGAGAACTAAATAAGCAACTTATCGCTGGAAACTCAACAGTTTTGACTGACTTGGGAACACTTGACGGCGAAGCGAGTGCTACTGGGTTCTTGGAACACGACGCAGTTGGTTCTCAAACTAACATCGTAGGCGGCATCAGTAAGAACACTTACTCTTCCACTACGGGTTGGCAGAACCAAATAGGCGACGCTGCTAATGCCTTCGGCACAAACGGCATCCGTGTTATGACTGAAATCTGGGCGAAGGCAAACAGCCGTGCTCCTATGGGAGACATCAACCAGATTATCGCAAGTGAGGCGGCTTTCGCCAACTACAAGCGAGCCCTTTTCGCACAGGAAAGGTTTATTGACGAGAAGACCCTTGATGGTGGGCGACTATCTCTGGCTTTTGCGGGAGCAACCGTAGAGCAGGATTTAGAGATGCCTTCTACTGGTTGGGGAGCGGGCGGTGCTGATGAAGCATCTATGTTCTTCCTCAACTATGATGCCATCAAACTCATCCTCCATAAAGACGCCGACTTCGCAGTCAGCCCTTTTGAGCATGTTTCAGGCACCACAGCAAGAGCAGCAACGCTCTACTGGAAGGGACAACTCATCGCAGACCATCTCGGCTCACTTGGAGTTTTAGAGAGAGGAGACACCTACTAATGGCTACTTCTACACTACTAAACTACTTGGAAACAGGTTCCTCTAACGAGGTAATGAACCGCCGACAGGTGGAAACTTTCATCGCAGGTGAAGCAATCACAGCAAACGACTTTGTCGCACTTGACTTTTCGCAGTCAAGCGACGCAGACAAAGCCCTCTATGTTATGAAAGCAGGAACAGGAGACACAGCAACGACTATGTGCGTTGGTGTTGCTCTTGCTACTGTTGCTGCTGATGCGAAAGTTGATGTTGTCGTCAAAGGCGTTTGCGAAGCAAATGTCGCAGGCGACACAGCAGCGGGAGAGTTTCTCACTATCACAGGCACAGACGGGCAAGCAGGTAAGTCGACAGACAACACGCTTTACCCAATGGTCGCTTGTGCTGTGGAAGACGACACCGATAATGTCTCAACCGTCATCGTCATCAAACAGTTCTAAAAACTGAACCAACGAACCGACAATAAAGTCAGCCCTCATCCCTTTCGGGGGGTGGGGGCTTTTTTATTATGCTACTTGACGAAACCACTACTATTAGAGGAGAACTAAACAAATGAACCTAAAAGAACTGCGAACACAAGTCAAAAACATCACCGACTATGTGCCTGAACTCCAAACTTACGACGACAACTTGGATAAACTTATCAACGATGCTTACCTAAACCTATGGGGGCATAAGAGATGGAACTTCGCACAGAAGAAAGAGTTTATGAACCTCTACCCAGACCTTTACACCGACCAGCCAACAGACGGGGCACCAAACATCACCGCTGATGTTACAGACAACGAACGACAAATAACTTTTTCTTCTGCTGTTTATCCCCTTGCCTTGATTGCTGACGGGCAGAACATTTGGGAAGGGCAGATAATAGAGGTTCAGGGCAGAGAGTTTGTAATAGACCAAGTTATTTCTGCTGGTGAAATAAGAACCAGAGAAGCATTTAGAGGCACGACAAATGCGACAGATGCTACTTGGAAAATAAAACATCGTTATTACAACCTAAACCCAAACACATTAGAACTACTTTCAGTTGCTTACCGAGATGTTCCTTATGCTGGAAACACTACAACTGGGAAACTAATGGCTTACGATGCCCGTAGTGAAGAAGCGATGGGCTTACAAGAAGACAACACAGCCGACTATGCTGATAGTTACATCCTAACACCACCTACGATAGTTCCTTCTGGCGAAAACATAAACATTACCGTAAATGCCGCAGGTGGAGCAATAACAGACAGCACCTATTTTGAGTTCTGCTGGGCTTTCATCACAGATGGAGGCAAAGTCGGTCCGTTGAGTGAGAGTGCTATTGCGAACACAGCCGCAACAGGTTCTAATGCTGCCGAGTTAGTGCTAAACCCCGTGACTTGGGATAATAAAGCAGTTCAGGCAAGGGCTTACAACGCTGCGCTTGACTTGGTGAAAAGCCCATTTGAGGGGATGCGAAAGATTTTCTTTTTCAACAGCAACTTCAACCCAGCCACAGGAGAGCGAAAAGGTTTGCCTTGTTGGCGGGTTATTACAAAAGCAGTCACCGCACACGCCGCAAACGAGCACTTCCCGCTCCTTGCCGAAGATGTAGATGCCTCAATAACAATAGAGTTTATGGAGGCGCTGAACTCTGGTAATAAACGCTATGATGAGTTTGACGGGCAACACCTTCGCATCCGCCCTTATCCTCGCCCTATTGGCTATGACGCACATTACCCTTATGTTGCGAGTGTTGATAGTGAAACCTATTTCCGTCAAGTGGAAACTCGTTATTATTACAAGCCACTTCCTTTGGCGAACTCAACAGACACACCAGAGTTGCCTTATGAGTTTCACCAACTAATAGTTTATGGTGCTTTGGCTGATGTCTTTATCAAAAATGGTAATGGCTCACAAGCGGCTCATTATGAAAAACGGATAGAGAAGGCGATAAAGCAGTTGGAGAAACGCTACACCAACAACATAGATGTTTTCCACCAAAGAGGAAGTTTCAGCCCCAGCACCACATCCCCCAACTACCAAAGAGATAGTTTGAGGAAAGTTTAGATGAAAAGTTTATCTACAAAGGAAATCCCCTGTAAAGGGCTTGACGAAAGACACCTTACAGAGAGAGGTTCTGGTAGTGTCGTCAAAAACCTCCGTGCTGCTAATGTTGGTTGGAAGAACGATAGGGGATGGGAACCATTTAGAGTAGCCATCGCAACCCAACAGCAGTTCAATAAGAATAAACTAAACCCTGTCGACAACCTCCACATTTGGACGAGACATAACGGAAGCGAGGTTTATTACATCCAGCAACAAGACGGCAAACTATTTTATGAGATAGGAAACAACAACGGCGTCTTGGATGCGGATAGAGTAGATTTAGTAGATGGGCTTGTTGTTCCTAAACCTAATGAACCACTATCCCAGTTTGTCGGTTTCAATAAGTTTTTGTTATGCCTTGATAGTAATAGCCGCTCTTACAAGTTTTATGGCGGGGAAAGAATAGAAGAGTTCGGTTTTACATCAGCACCACAGGCACCAGTTCCTATGGGGGTTACTCCTCTTTATGGGCTGAAAGTCGACATCGGCGACGACTACGAGCCGCTTATGGCTGGAACCACTTGTCTTCACTTCCAGTCAAACAGAGGAACCAGAAATGTTGATGACCCTTGGATTTGGGGTTTAGGCACAGATGGAAACAACGACAACAACTATTACAACTACAAAGTTAGTTTCATAAAAGACACAGGAGCAGAGAGCCCGTTGAGCGATGCTGGAACTGTTGCTTGGGAGACAAGACGACACCACGACGGAACTATCTACACTTACGGCATTACCGTCAGCGACATCCCCACAGGTGGAGCAGACATAATAAAACGGAAGATTTACCGCACAAAGAACTTGGGCGACTTCCCAACAACGGAAGGGCTCTACTATCATGTAGCGACGATAGATGAAAATGTTTCTACTTCTTGGACTGACTGCTTACCTGATAGTTCCCTCGTAGTTCCAGCACCAGCCGCAAGCGCAAGCATTATTTATCCACAAACCTTCGCTATGGGGTGTGCTTGGGATGGTAGGTTATGGCTTGCGAAGAACCAAAAACTTATTTACTCACAAGCAGGAAAGCCAGAGCAGTTCGGGGCAAACGACTACTTTGATGTGGGTGGTAGAGAAGGAGGCATCATTACTGGTGTTATTCCTTACTACAACAACCTCCTTGTGTTTAGGGAGAGAGGAATAGATGTTATTAGGAATAGTAGGAGCACAGGTTCTTACACTATTGCTTCTGTTTCGTCGGCTATTGGAACAACAGCAACTAACGGAATAGTCGTTGCTCCAAAAGCAGGATGTTTGTTCTTATCAAAAGACGGCATCTATCGTTTGAGTGGTGGTTTAGATGGTGGCTCTGCTATTAGCATAGAGCCCCTCACCGATAAAAGCAATAAGACAATAAAGCGTTTGTCTCTTACCGCTCTCCCAAGAACGACAGCCGCCTATTCCCACAAAGAAAAAGAAGTGTGGTTTCATTTCCCCGTTGATGGAAACACTTATCCTTCTCTGGGTTTGGTTTATCACACCGAGACAGGGCAAATCTCAACAAGGGAAACCGTTGATGATGCGATGAACTGGAATAAGATAGTAGCCAACCCTAACGGATGGTTTATCATAGCACCCAACACTTATGAAACAACAGGCGATAGTGACTTGGAAGACCAGATTTGGAGAAATGTAGGGCTACAAGTTTGGAGTGCTTGTGGAACGAAGGGTAATGTCTTGGATGACGGAACCATTTATTTACAAGGCGACATCCGCAAGTTCGACACAGCCGCAGGAGACGACTTACGAAGCACTTGGACGAGTGTTTGGGAGGACTTCGGCGACAACTCAAAGAAACAACGCATTATTTCTGTTGAGGTTCAGTTGCTTACACAGGGCAATAACCAACTAACCCTTGACTACTCCACAAATAGAAAGAGCACTTTTGATGATGGTGGAACAAACAAACAACAGATAGTAGATGAGGAAGAAGACACTATCTACTTGCTTGGTGGTGATGGGAACACAACAGTCATAGGAACAGATGCTTACACGGAAGAGAAGCGAACAAGAGTAAGGTGGGATGTTTCTACTGGCTTGATAAGTGAGTTCCGTTTTCGCATCCAAGACCAATCAACTTTCCAAGTTTTATCTTATCAGTTGGAGTTTCTCGGTGGAGAAAGAAAAGTGGTAAATGCTCTTGGATAAATAAAAAAGGATTACGATAATGGATTACAAGAATAGTTTTATGAAAGATGAGACAGGAGCGACAGCCATAGAGGTTGGAGTTATTGTTTCTATTGTTGGGGCGGCTATTGCTGTCTCTGCTTACATTTGGGGCGACTTGCTCTCCTCTATGTTTTTCACCCTCGCTGACTGCGTAGGGATGGGTTTTGACCCAGAGTGTTATTCAGTTCATAGCAACGCAACAGAGTTCGGTGGCGACGAACCTTCTTGGTGGGCTCACTAATGAAAACCTTTACCCAAAGAAAAATAAGAGACGGGCAGACGGTTCAGGCAGACGACATCAACGATGAAGCGGCGCCTCTTTATGCCGAACTAAACGGCACTTTGGGGCAAGAGAACATGCCCGTAGGGAGTGTTTCTAATGCTGACTTTACTTTACCAGCAAGAACAACAGGGATGGACTATGGTGTTACAAGCACCCAGTTCCCCACACAAACATTTTATCAAACAAGCAACACAGCAGGGGCACTAACAACAGGCACCTACGGAGGAAACCCCTATTCCTTACAAGCACCAGCGACTTCTTGGAACTGGGGAAACAGCCCAGAAGGCGGTTGGTTCTACCCACTCCACACCATAAATGGAACAAGGATGGATTTTGATGCGAAAGAAGGGATGGTAAAAGGTGCTTGGACTTGCTCTATTCAGCGAGGTTCTGGTTATGCTAATAACATCGCCGCTTCTGTTGATGAGTGGGCGGGAAGAAAATGGGGTTTAGAACTCGGTGTCTTTCTAAACGGAAACCTTATCGCAAGAACAGGAGAACGAGGAGCAGGGCATCACACTTACCATTTACCTTTCCATTTCCCAGTTGGAAACTCTGCTTGTGAAATAAGAACAGCGATAAGAATAGAAACAGACAGCGATGCCCAAGATTGGTTCGTTGCTAATGGTTTGGATGGTTTCGCCTATCCACCAGTTAGGTTGTTCTCAACTGGCTTATGGGTAAGAAATGTTTATCGTTAGGAGAAATAGATAATGAGCGCAACAACCTTTACACCGAAAACGGCGGGGCAGACAATAACCGCAGCAAACCTAAACACCACTTTTACAGCAGCGGCAACACAGAGCAATAATGTAAATAGAGAAAACACGGCGGCAGAAGCCATCAACCGAGAACACATAGACATGGCGGCTGGTAAAGTTTCCATCCTAAATAGTGCTTCTATGTCTGCTGACTTGGGTTCTCTCGCCATAACTGGTGCTGGTAGTGATAGTTGGAGCACCTTTACCCTTGATAGTCAGGCAGTAGAACTCGCCTTTACAACAAACAACACACTACGGGAGGGCGATGTAATAAGAGTTGGCTACACACAAGCATTAGGCAACTTGTCTATGAGCACCAACGCCATAGCACAGATAGAAAGCCAGTGGCAACTTGCCTTATTTTACACTTACGATGTAGGTGCTGGTGATGTTGAGGCACAACTAACACCAACCTATTCAGGTTCAGGGCTCATAGCAGATAGTTTGTTCTGGGTTGCTGATAGTGGGGCATTAGACACCCACACTCCGGGTTCAGGGCAAAGAAGTTGGAGCAGGGTGACGATGAGCGACATTTACATAAACAACCTCGCAGACAAAGAGATAAAGAAAATAACAGCCAAAATAAGAATAGAGAACACCCTAAATAACTTTTCTTTGACTTATTGCCACCTTTACGCACAACTAATAAGAGGATAAAAAATGGGCTACACAGCAGCAGTCACCTTCGCAGATGGTAATAACCTTGATGGCGATGATGTAAAAGCAAACCAGAAACAAGCAAGAGATTTTTGGAACGAAGGAATAAGAACGGCAGACATCCCAAATGCTTCCGTGACTTGGCAAGAACTACAAAAAGGCGACTTTCGCATTATGACTAATGACTATGCTTTTATGTCTGGTGAAGTTTCTACTAACACAAAGACACAGGCATCTCGCTACAACGATGTAAGAAATGCCTACTACACTTGCCACATCAAAAACACCAACTTTATTTCTCGCATCTTGGAAAGAACTATTCTTCCAAACACAGGCAAAAGTTTTACTATGGAAAAGGCGGGTGAAGCCATCATAGAGATTTGTTTAGACATAAACATCCCCGGCGACAACTATTACAGAGAACTTGCTTCTGGTGTTCCAATAACAACACAAAGTTATTATGGCGAAACCTCAACACCAGCATCTTATCCACATTTCAAAGAAGACAGGTTCTATCTTTATGTAGATGGAAGCGAACAGACACACTCGCTTTGTGCTTCGTTCCCAGAAGATAGTTTGGAAACATCAACACCATCTACTTATTCACTAAACCCAGAAGGTTTCCACAAATGTAATAAACGGATGGTTTCCCTGACGGTGTTGGTGAAAAACCTAACACAGGGAACTCACACTTTCGACATAAGAGTTGATGCTTACAGCGAGGTTGCTTATGTTGGAGCCGTCAGCACTTCCATAGAAACCTTCTACCTTGACTAAACTTGACGAAACCACTACTATTAGGAGAAACTAACAGATGTCTTTATTATTAGCCACAGCCGCTATTGGCGCGGGGATGGGACTTGCCGATGCCCTTGCGAAGAACAAAAACACTTCCGCAGACATTTACAACGACAAACGCATAAAAGAGTTGGAGGGTGGTTTAGGGCTTTCACAAGCCGAGAGACAGAACCTCTACGCACAGGAACAGGCACGAAGCGACCAGTTAGTTTTAGCACAGCAAGAAAAACAAAACGAAGCACTCGCAAGTTTCAACATGGGTGGTGGAACAGCATTACAGCAAGCCGCTTTGGAAAGAGAAGGAGCAGCGAAGGTTCAGGCACAAATAGCCGCTGATGTTGAGGGCAAGAACTTACAGCAAGCAGCATTAGACGAACAAGAACTCGGTGAAAGACAACTCGCAAAAGGCGAACGAGAGATGGAGAAACGGATGGCTTGGTTAGGTGTCGCAGAAGGAGCCGTTGGTGGTGCTATTCAGGGACACGCTCTACAAAAGACGATGCCGAGCACCGCAGACATCGCCGCTTTCGCAAGTTTGCGAGGCATTAGTGAAAGTGATGCTGGAAACCAACTACAACTATTTATGGATAATCCCTTCCTTGTAGAACTCTATGCCGCACAAGGAGGAGAATAAGATGGCGATAAAAACTCGTTATTCACTAACAACTGAAAACATCCAACCATCAGGTAGGGCTTTGAAGTTCGTTGAGATGTTCGCAGAAAGCAGATGGAAACTCTGGGAGATGGCGATAGAAGAAGTAAAACTTCGTGCTAAAACAGGGCAGATAAGCACAGCAGAAGCACAAAAACTTTACAGAGAGCAGATGGGTTCTATCAACAGACAGATAGAAGATGTAAATGGGCTCATTATGAAGGTTCAAAACGACGAAATAAAAGCCCAAGATGCTATTGCTCTCAAAAATGTAGGCAAGAAAGTAACAACAGAGAAACCTGCTGGATGGGCTGGTGGTGGCTCTGTTGGTGGAGGTGGTGGCTCCGTGACTTATGGGAACGCAGGCAAGTTGCCGCCCGACATCCAAGCACAAGTAGATAATGTAGAGCGGCTTGGCTCGCAGGAGCGAGAAGACATAATGGGCAACACCTCAACTGCTTTGACGCAGACCCAAGTAAGAGACGGCATAGCAAGAATAATGGAGGATAATGCGGAGCGAATAAAAGTGTTCCAAGAAACACCGACGAGCCGCAGCAGTAGAGGCAGAGGAAGCAGAGGTAGAGGCGGTGCTGGTGAAATGATGACGAGCACAACTATTACTGAACCCATCGCAGGAACAGTTCCAGCCGATAGAACTGACTACTTGACGAAGTTGGGTGAAGAAAGAGATAGGTTGCTTGCCGAGAGAACAGGGTTGGGCTCGATGCCGACAGGGAGAGGAGCAGGAGGAGGAATAGGTAGTCAAGGGCTCATAGAAGAAGCCAGAGATGTTTATTCCCAGCGGTTCGGTGGTGGAACTTACTATCAAGGCAAGCAGTCAATAAACGCTCTTGGTAGATTACACGATGACTTTTACAATAGAGAACTCGCTAAACTCGCACCAGACCCAACCAACACAGAACTACAAGCGGCACGAGAGAGAGCAGCGATAAATGTAAATAACTTCCTAAACGATGAGTTATTCCCAAAACCAAGCGAGCCAGAGATGGTGCCTTCACCAACGGGAGTTTGGGGCGAACCAAAAGTTCCTGCTGTAAGAGCAGGAGCAGAGATGCCTACAACAGACGAAATGGCTGCTTTACCAGAAAGCGCAGAAGAAATAGTTGCGGCACAAGCAGCAGGAGGAGATGCTCTGGCTGGAACTCCACTTGGGGCACAACCAGAAGAGAAACCACCAGAGAAGACAGAACTAACACCGAAACAAAAGCGGATGAACGACTTGACTTCTATTATTGAGATGGCGCAGGAACACGCGAAAGAAGTTGTGAAAGAGAACAAGCCGACGAAGGCACAGAGAAAACTAAACAACGAGTTCAAGTTGGTAAAGAAACTTTACGACGAAGCCAAAGCCAAAGCCAAAGAAGGCGAAAGCCCAGATAAGATGCTTATTGAGGTAGGTGGAGCAATAGACGACCACTACCAGAAGCAAGTGAAAGATGGTGTGATGAGCGAGAAAACCAAAGATGAGAGATGGGAAGCATTAGTAATGCTAAACTATTTGTTCATCATGGATGATAAGAACGCATCACCAGTAAGCCCGAAATAAGGAACAAAAACTAAATGGCTACACCATCACAAATAGAAACCTACATAACCGAAGAGAAGAAGAAAAAACTTTTAGAGTTAGGTTATGACTATGATGCTATGGACGAGAAGGAAAGGGAGGAAATCTGGGGAACTCTCCCAGAGGAAACAACTGCTCCCCTGACTACACAAGCCGTTAGAGAAGGCGTAGAGACAGGAAGAGTAGCGAAATCCCGTAAAGAAAGCATCAAAGCGGGCTACGACGCAGAAAAAACAGCCAACAAAGCCGTCTTTTTAGAACTTTATGAAGCGAACCCAAAACCTTATGATGAAGCGGTGGCTTGGAGAACTGAAATAGAAATGACTGGCGAGGAGGTTTTGGATAAGGACTTCGCCAAGAAACTTGCTGAACTCTATGGCGATGCCTATGCGAAGAAGATGGATGAAAAGAGACAAGCAAGTCATTTGGTTTATCCTGCTGGCTTTGATGAACGAGCCATCCAAACAGCAGCAGAGCCACAAGAAGTCAGGGAGAAGCGAAAAGCAAATGTTCTCCCCACCTCATTTACCAGAGAGTTATTCGAACTCACACAACCAAAAGTTTCAGTTGGAACTTTCAGGGGTGATAAAAGAACTGGTGTAGAGCAGAACCGAGTAGCGGCTAATGCTGCTGCCGATGAACTAATAGACAGCGACCCTGATAAGTGGAGCGCAGAAAGCATAGAGGCGATGTTTGTTGAGATAGGCAAACAACTCAAAAACCCTGATAAGTTTTACAAGATAGGAGTAAGAGGAGCAGGAGGCACCAGCCAGCCCGTCAGCGCCACAAGTAGCGGGGAGATGGAAACCTCCCGTGTTCCTATGCTTACGAGAGACCAGCAAACACTATTATCAACCTATCATAGACACTTCGCAATAGACAACCCAGAAATAGTGGTTCCCCTTGTTTGGTGGGCTGACCCAGAAGAAACAAGAAAGCGAGAAGAAGCGGGTTTGTTTGGGATGGAGAGCGAAGGAACAAGGCACACCCTACGCGACATCCCCTCAACCGTGACTGCTCTTGTTTCAGGCACAACACCAGAACCCGTCAAAACAAGAGTTTATCCCGGCGCCGTTTCTTACATAGACCCTACTATGCTTGGGATGGTTGAGACAGAACTGGGAAGCACAGTAGAAACCCCTATTACGGGAACGATGCGCTATTTGAACCTACCTGAAAACTTATTCTTTGGAGCCGTAGGGCAAGTTCTCGCAGAAGGAGCAGAAGAAGCAGGATGGGAAGGTTGGCAAGAGCAACGAAGAACAAGTGCTATTCAGCCGACTAATGTAGCAGGTGGCGATAGTTTTGCGGAAGACATAGTTATTTCAGCCCTCGCTAATGCTGATGGTTTTAGAGGTGGAGCAGAAGAAGTTTATGACTTGGTTGCTGCGGCTCAAAACACTTATTTTTACAGAGGGCTCGAAGATAGTTTGTTGGAAGCCGCAGAAAGAGTTTCTAATGGCGAAGGAGACACTTGGGATAGTTTATTGACGACTGGTGCTTCTTTCGTAATGAACCCGTTTATCTCTTCCTACGACGATGAACGAGTTGAGCGGGCAATAGACCCAGCAAAGTTTATGGAAGAGGATTTAGCAAAACTGCGTAGCCGAAGCCGTCTTACTGGATGGGGTGGTGGTTTTGTGCTTGACTTGGCGGCTTCTACTATTTTTTGGTCTGCGATAGGTGGGATTCCGGGAGCAGTAGTAGGCGTTGGTTCTGCTGTTGGCGACACGGGCAAAATAAATAAAGCGATGAAAGTGTTGCTGGCGACACAGGAAGTAGGTTCAGTCGCTCCAAAGATAAAAGCAACACAGGCGGCTAATGCTGTAATAGCCGAGAACTATGTTGGTGCTCTAACCAAACTCGGCGTAGGCGGTAATGGCGAGGATTTACGAAATGTAGCAACCAAAGTTTTAGCCGATGGAATAGAAACCAACAGGAAGGCAGCGGGCAAGACAAGGGCAGCAGAAACAGCGGTGGATGCCCCGACAGAGTGGGGCATTAGGAGCAGCGCGGTTGGTGAGGGTGGCGAGCCCCTGTGGAGTGCTCCTTTGATGACTGAACGCGGGGGCGTTTCCATAAGTTTTGGCGATGCCCCATCGGTGCCGTTGGCGCGACTTGCTCCTACTGATGCTGAAAAAGCGGCAAGAAAGAAGTTTTTGGATGGATTGACTGACAACGAAAGAGCAGTTTTGGAAGCGTCGGACACAGCCAACGACCTAATAGACGACATCCTTATCAACCCTCTAACTAAAAGTGCTACACCAGAGCAAAAACAAAGGTGGCTACAAACATTAGCCACGAACCCAAACATCGCAGAGAGGTTGATAAAACCATCGCAAAATGCGGGTGATGCTTGGAAGGCAGTTGTAGGAGACGCAGAAGGGATGCGACACTTGGAGAAAGTTATTATCCAAGATGAAGCAGCCAAAGCAATAGCCAAAATAACGGAAGCGAACCCTGTTTTCTCACAAGGCACTATCCTCCTAACACCGAGAACTATGGTAGGAAGCCAGAAGAAAGCCGACGAAGTAATAAAAGTCGCAGAGGAAACAGAAGTAGGCAAACTCATAACAGAGATAAACAAGGAAGCAGTAGCAGGGAACCTAAAAGTAGTAGGAATAGTTGATGAAAGTTCTGGTTCTTTATCACACGGCATAGAAGTCACCCCTGCTATGATGGAGCGCATCAAAGATAGTTTGAGAAAACTTTATGCGGGGCAGGGTGAAGTTGCGGATGTAGCGGCACCGAAAACACATAAGGCAGCGGCGGAAGGTGGGAAAACGGTTGATGTTCCTATTCATCAGCCAACAAAGAAGTCAAAACTTTCTCGCCAAGAAGAAAACCAACTCACATTAGATTTGAACGATGTGGTAGATAAGCACCACGCCGCCGTGAAAGCCGCAAAAAAACGAGGAGCCACAGAAGAAGAAATAGCCAAACTAAACGATGCGCTCGAAGAAACCTACAAGAAACTCACAGCCGAGCGGAGAGCAGCCAAGCCCATAGAAACAACAGGCGCAAATGTCGACACCGAAGCAGGTAGGATTTTGGCTGTGATAGAAGGTTTAGAGGGCACAGGCAAGGCAAATGTTATTCCTACTATTGCTTTGAGAAAGATGGCGGACATGAACATAGACAGCGCTGCGAGAAGTGTAAGCCCTTTGACGAGAGCACATCTCGCCGCAGCAGGGGCACCAGCAGCATTAGACATCCTCCCACAAAACATGGCACCGAGCCGCTTACGCAAGCGGATTGTTGAGTGGAACAAACGAGCAACGCGAGCCCGCCCAGAAGAAATAAGCGAGATGAGTGTTGCCGCACAGACAGCACGAAAGGCGATGGAAGACGAGATAAGTGTTCTTGGCGACATCGTTGTTCGTAGAGTGGGGCACATCAAAAACCGCCCAGAAGTAAAAGCCGCTTATGGTTTAGAAGAGGGAACACAACTAACAAACACCCAAGCAGTAACGGTTCTCTTGGGTGGAACTAAAACTCAACCGAAGTCAGTAAGACACGATAGAGTAAAACTCGCATTAGACAACATCATAGATGTTCTCGTTGCCCCTATGGGTAAAGCACAAGGAGAAGCCAACTTATTCGGTAGGTTTGGCTGGGGAGCAGACGCAGACATAAATGCTTTGACGAGGATAAAGGGTGTGATAAACACAGATGAAAGGGCTGACGCTTTCATCACAGCATTAGAAAAGGGAACAGCGGAAGGAGCAGATGAAGCAGCAGCCATCATCGCCAAACTTTACGACGACATCGCAGTAGCACACAAGGGAGAGGAAGAGTTTGTTTCTCTCCTCACAGAAGAGAAGTTGGTGGATGCTGTCTTGGCTGCTCTTGTTGAGGGTGAGAAATCTATTATTGTTAGAAAGCACCTGACGGAACTGGAAGATGTGGTAGGTGTTGCCTCAAATGTAGCCGAAGGTGTTGGGATGATGGCTTACCTCGCCAAACGACACGGCATCACATCAGCGGCAGCAGAAGCCGACTGGAAGAAAGTAGGTTTGAACTCACCAGAAGCCGCCTATGAAGCGGTTTATGCTAATGTTCTCGCAAATGAAATAAGAGACAAGTTGAGCAAACAAACAACAGACACTATTGCCGAAGCCGTAAATAGTGTCTTTGGTGGTGCGAGTAAAGATGCTCCCGGCATCGTAGATAGACAAGTGAAACTATTTAGAGGAGCGATGGAAGCACAACTGGATTTCAGCAGCAAGGTTGATAGTGCCGCGAAGGCAATAATAAAGAACAACAAGTTAGAGAAGATGAACGAGGGTAAGGGCGGAATAGGAGAGGTAAATGAAATGCTACAAACTCTCCGCAGCGGCAAGCAGCAAGATAGGTTGCGTGCTATTATCGGTGAAGACAGAGTAAAGGTTATGGAAGAAGTGTTAGGCACAGGGCACGACACAAGTAAAATAGAGAAGTTCGCTGAAAAGGCACACAAAAGACAACAAGCGGGTTTCTGGGGGAAAACTGGGAACTGGATGGGAGGGGCTTGGAAGGCATTTCAGGCATTTCGCTACAACATTATTCTCGGTTACAGAAGTAGGTTTCACGGCAATAACCAAGCCACAGCAGCAGCCATCAACCTACAAACGCTCGGTGCGGGTGCGACAGCAAGGTCTATGCGAGAGTTAGACATAGCAATAGAGATAGTTGCGAAGGGCTCGTTCGCAGGTAGAACCAAAACAACAGAGGCACTCGTCGCTGGTTCTGGTTGGCAAGAGAAAATAGCAGTCGTCAGTAAAGACGGCAAACTTTACACTTATGGTGATGTCTTCCGTTTAGCCGAAGAAGGCGGCGGTTTGCGAAGCCAAGCAGGTTTCCATTTGAGCGATGACTTGATGGCGGACATCAAAAACAGAACCGTCAATAGAGATAGAGCACTCCTCAACACACCGCCTTTATCCCCAGAAATGGGTGCTGGCTACGAGATAATAAACCCAGCAGCAACGGAAGCATTTATTAGAGCGATGAAGACAGGTGAGTTTGCTGAAATGCCCCTTGTTGGTGGTTTGTTCCGTCAAAATGTTCTATCAGGTTTGGCTGATGATGAAGATAAAGTTTGGCGAATAGCAAATGTTATTGCTGAACTTCGCAGAGGTGGTGGCGAGAACGCAGCGAAGACGGCTGGTAAAAGAAGTTTGATGGACTATGGCTCTTTGACGGAGTTAGAGAAAACCCACATCCAAAGGGTTACTCTGTTTTGGAGTTTCCAAAGTTTATCTTGGAGAACATTTTTCAAGTCAGCAGCGGAACACCCAGAGAGGATGGCTTTTGCGGTTCAGTTCGCAACAAACGGCATCCCTTTCTTTACAAGCCCAGAGGAAGCCAAAGCACAACTATCCCCTTATCGTGCTGACTACTTGATGCCTCGCCCTATTCTTTCTATGGTTGAGGGGATGGATAAAGAAAACTATTACACGGTTTCACCAACTATTCCTATCCTTGATAAACTTGTCGACATCGCACCTTTCGTAGTGCCTGTGGTTCAAAAGACAGGTGCCTATGCCGCAGGAGTGGAAGGAAGCAGAAGTGTAAAAGAGGATTTAGCACACGCTTTCGTAAGTGCTTTCCAAAACACACTATCAGCAGGTTTCACACCAGAAATAAAAATGATAGTTGGGAAACACGACGAGATGCTTGGGATGATAGAAAGAGGTTGGATAGACCCAAGAGATTACTACCTGCTTTCTAATAAAGCGATGGATGATGGTTCTACTGGTTGGGATGCTTTCACCCAGTTAGTAGGAGAACCGAGTTGGCGCCCCGCAAGAGAAGGCGAGACAAGTTGGAACGGGTTAGTTCCTTTCTTTGAGAAAGAGGAGAGCATAGCATCCTATTTGACTATGAAGAAGTCAATAGGGGTAGTAGGAGCCCAAACTATTCTTTACGATTACGCCCCACTCATGGGTGAGGGAGAAAACGAAGAACTAATGACTTGGGGAAGACGACTAACAACTTCCTTCCCAGAACTATTTGGACTATCTACTGATGTCGCTAAAACTGACGAGTTCAAAGCCAGAGAAAGCGCCGCCAAGAGAAAGAAAGCCCAAGAGAAAACAGAAATAACACCTAAATAACTACATTTTGTAGAGGAGAAATAAAAAATGGCTATTGTAGAAACAACCGAAAAGATGGTGACGGCAGAAGCATCAGGGAGCACATCATTTACGAGTTCCTTTGTAAAGGTTTCATCGCTTACCGTCTATGAGGGTGATGATAAACAACTCATTATCCGTGATGTAAAAATAACAGCAACCCAAGCATCACCAGCAGCAATAAACCTTATCCTTACTACGGATAGTGCTGGCGATGATGTCGTCTATGCTTCTGGTAATGTTGGAGGCACAGCAGGGCAAACAACAGCGACAACCAAGTCGTTCAACTTTTCCATAGATAAGTGGTGCGAGTTGGGAGCAGACGGGATAGTTTATGTTTGGGTAAAGGGTGGAACTTCCACTTGGACTAAAACATCACTAACCGCTGAACTCTAATGGAAACCGCTGAAATCCTCAAACTGGCTTTGGGGCAGGGTGGTTCCATCGTTATTCTTATTGGAGTGGTGTGGTTTGCCTATCGCCTATTCATAAAGTTTGTTCTTCCAGCACACAACCAAACAATAGAACGCATAACTGCTTCTCACGCAGAAGACAGACAAGCATTTCGTTTGGCTATGGAAAACTGTTCCCTTGTTTTACACAGGATAGACAACAACACAACAGAGATAAAAACTGATGTGGATGTAATGAAAACTAAACTTATCAAACTATCCAGTAAAGTAGAAAACATCCAACACAGTTAGACACCTAACACAGACATAAAAAAACCCCACACAGAATAACTCTGTGTGGGGTGTTTGCGTTGGGGGCTCTAAACTTGATAAACACAAAAAGAAAGTAGAGCCGCACCCAACACAAACTTATTCTTCGTGTTGTTGTTCTACAAAGATGTTGTAGATTTCCTCTAATGCTTCGCCGAAGAGAGTGTGAAACTCCTTGTAGTTGCTGTCGTGTGCTGCCTTACGAGCCGCTTTGATGATAAACCCTATGTGGGCTCTATCGTTGTAGTTGATGGAGCCACACACCTCCGTTTCAGGCAACCCAGCAAGTCGGGCTATTCGCTTCTCTTTGTCTGTCTGTTCTACCATTTTGATAAGCACCTCTCTTGTAGATGTGTGATGATGACGGCTCGCTCCATAGGGGCAAGCACATCTTCTATCTCATTACGCCTTCTGCCTATTTCCATTTGGAGTTGTGTGTCGCCCATAGAAGAATAACCCCAGACGGCTTTATTAGTAGCGAGAGATAAAAGGATGCTGCCGTAAAACTGTTGCTTATTCAGCGACCCCCCGTTCAGCATCCTTTTATCAACAGGGGTGTCTTCCACCTCTGCTCGCAACTCTGTTCCTTTGATGTGTAGCCACTCGTTCGTGTTGGCATTATCAAAGTGAGACACCATAACCTTCTTCCCACTATTCGTTGCTCTCAACCAACCAGAGAGAACATTTTTCTCGCTGGCGAACTTGATGAAGCGGTTTGGGTTTTTATCGGTGTTGTCGTTCATTTTCACATCAACCCAGATAAGTTTATCGCACTCTTCACAACTCAATAGGAAGTCGCACTCGCCCTCACCAAACAAACGGAGAGCGACATAAAAATAGAGTGGTGTGTGTAAAGCAACCCAACCCTTCTTGTTATTGACGAAGTAAGGGTTTTTTGGGTTGAGGTTAGGAGCAAACCCGTTGTCTTTTAGCCATAGTTTCTCGGCTTGTGAGCCGCGAGCAAAGGTGTTGTTGCCGTTTGTAAGTTCCCCTATCTTCTCTTCTGTGTCGCCACTCCACCAAATCCGCAGTTTGGAATAACCTTCCAGCCGCCGCTTGATGTCGCTGTCTCTCAACAGCCAGCCGTTTATGTCGCACTCCCAATAGTGAGTGTAGCCATTTTGTTTGATGAGTTGGGGCGACAGCGTGTAGGTTTGGGTTGTGGTTTCTTTCACCATTAGCCAGTTGGTTCCCTTATGTGTGCCTGCGTCTCCATCAACGCTCATCATCCACCGCGCGGCGTTTTCTATCTCCCAAGAAGCAGGAGCGGGGAATAGTTGTGGTTGTGTTGATGTCTTCATCATAGCGCCACCTCCGTAGAACCGTTGGTTATTTTATTTGCGAAGAAGAACCCCTTATCCCGTCTGCCGCTTCCACTTTTCCAACCCGGAGTGCTGACGATGTGCGACAGAGCGACACCGTTGGGAACATTTGCTCTTTCTTCTTCGTTGCGGAGGGTTTCCATCCGCCACCGCACACCATCAAACCCAAGAACATCCCAAGAACGCCAGCCCTTACTCATCTGCTCTTCCACCCAGTTATGGGCTGTCTTTATGGTGTCTTCTATTTCGCTGGGTGCGAAAGCACCATCTTCCCAGTCAAAGTCGCTATTGAGTTCGAACTCGACATCTTGTTCTTTTGTTCTCACTTTGACGACGAGAACATTTACCTCACCATAACTCGTTTGTAGCCCCGAGAGTTTTAGCAAGTCGCCTGCTTTTATTTCGTTTGTGTTTTCCATCTGTGTTTTTCCTTTGTGTTGTGAGAAGGTTTATCCTTTCTCTATTGGTAATGTAACCCGTTATGGGCGTTGCGTCAAGGACTTTTTTTCCTCTCTACAACAATAAATAGTCACCCGAAAGCCCAAAAGACATTTCGGGTGAAAAAACTTTTATTTATGCTGGTGCTGGTGAGAGAACCTCAACATCCCACTCACCGCCAAACTCCATCCACACGCCGTCTGGTTTTTGTTCGAACACTTCGCAAGTCGTAGCAACATCCCATCTCTTCGCGCCAACAACATCGGTGGTTTTGTCGCCCACAATAGGCAGCAAGATAAGTTTTTTCTGTGTTCCCAACTCCATCGCCAGTTTGGCGTTTGTTGTTTTGTTGATAAAGGAGTGCCCCTCTACGACGAAGTCGTCATCTATTATCAACATCGTAAAAGTTTCGCCGTCAGCCCTGCTTGTCTTTGAGTGCCTATTATTTTTGATGGTTGGTTTTGCCGTCGTTATTTTTATCATCTCGCCCTTTGTTCGCCTACCTATCTCTCGCCTTGATAAGAAGTCGGCGATAGTAGAGGTGTGCGAAATGTTCCTAAAACTCTGTGCCGACATCTTCACCGCTCGCTCTTGCTGCTCTGCGGGAAGTTCCCTCAACTCCTCCATCTGCTCTTTGCTGATGTAGTCGTTGATAGTCGTTATGTTTCCAGCGAAAGTGATGTTCTTGCCGGGATGTGCGGCTCGCAGTTTCTTCTCAACCTTTTTCAGGTAGTTCTTGGCTGCTCTTTCTTTTGTGGCTGTTGCCTTCCCGTTGATGAGAACACAGTTTTCCGCTCCTCGTTCCAGCCCTTCCAAACCTATCCACTCGACGAGGTGGCTTTTACCATCAAGCCACTCAACCGCTTCCGCAAGGTGTCGCCCTCTAACCCAACAATCCAGTAGGGACTTGGTGAAAATGTGTTGTGATGGTTGGTGAAAGGTTATGATGTCGCGTGCTTGTTGGGAAGTCATCCCGCTATTCTGCCCGAAGGCATCCAAGATGTCGTTTATTCCTTCGGGGTTTGGGTTTATGTGGCTTTGGCAGTTTGAGATAGAGGTTGTCATGGTGTTTATCCTTTTTGGGGAGGTTGGTGTGAAGTGGAAAACATTTCCCGCTTCTTGTAATGATAATGTAACACGGCAGGAGCCCCGCCGCAACCCTTTTTATGTAAAGAAGATGTCAAGTCGCAATAGCCACCAGTCAAACTCCTTTATCAAGGGCAAGAAAAATGCTTTTTTTTATGCCTTCTCTGGTCTGCTGACTAACTTTGTGCGACCATAAAGTTCCCCTTCTGGGTGGGTTAGTTTGAGTGCGTTGGGGCGCTTGCCTATGGTGGTGGTTTCCATCACCCATTTTCTTCCATCAAGCCCAACAACATCCCAAGAAAACATCTTCCAGTTCTTACACGGAAGTGTGTAGCCCCCAGTCGCATAAATGTTCTTTGGTGGGTCTGCTCTCTCTTTGAGAATAATAACCATCTGCTCTTCGTCTTCCCCGCTGACGAGCAGTTTTAGCAAGTCGCCTACTTTTATCTTATGGAAGTCAAGCGTGAGGGAGGGTCCCAAGTTATTTAGTTCATCTATGTTCTTCATTTGTGTTTATCCTTGTTGTGTTTAGTAAAAGTTTTTTATTGAGGGAGAAGAGCCAGCACTTCTTCGGGGATGTTGAGTGTTCCTGCTGGCTGGTTAGTTCCAAGCCACTCATAAACAGGGCAAGTGCCGTTCAAGTAGCCATCAAGGTTGGCGGGAGCGTTCCAACGAACCCAGAGTTTAGTAAGCATAACAGCGGTGGTGGGGTGGATGCCCCAAACCGCAACAGCAGCGGTGAGGTAGTCGCTGACTTCTTGGATGTTGCCGCACTCTTTCAGTTGTGGAAGAACGATGGTGTCGAGGATGATGTCTTTTTTGCTTTGAGTTTTCATTTGAGTTTCCTTTGTGTTTATGAGAAAGAGTTTTCCTTTCTACATAGATAATGTAACACGGCAGGAGGGCGAGCGCAACCCTTTTTGTGTAAAGAAGATGTCAAGTCGTAATAACCCCCAGACAACCTCAACTATCAAAGGCAAGAAAAAAGCATTTTCTTTGGAGCCCAGAATAGCCCCGTAAAGAGCCGCAAACACCTCTACCCTTATCCTACCCCTCGTAAAGCCGTAGAAGCCACAGAAACACCCTCTACGGGCTCTTACGAAGAAACTGGGGAACTTCCCTCTACGAGAGAACTGGGAGAGAGTAGGAAGAAACTACCTTATCTCTGCGAGAGATGTAAAAGTTTCAGTTATTTTGAGAAAGTTGCTTGACAGCTTGGCTGAAACGGGCTACATTAGTAATAGGGCTGGGAAGAAAGGAAACCAACCTGAAAGATAAACAAAAAAAATAAGGTTTTACTAAAAGTTAGAACTATTTAGAACTAAAAAGAACTGAAAAAGATAGGAGGTGAATAGAATAAGATAAGAAAGAAACTGAAAGATAGAAGGTAAAAAGAACTTTACTAAACTATTTATGATAAGAGCCAACCAATAAACTAAACACAGGATAAACCAAGATGAAGGCACAAAATAAACTAAAAGCAGGAAACTTCCACACCAAGAAGAGAAAGAACAAGAAGAACCGTAAGAGACACCAGCAGATAAACAAACACTTCTCCAAGAGGAGTAAGAAGAAAGAGGTTTGGAAAATAGAAACCCAGAGAAAGATAGATGAACTCTACAAGGTTCATCAACAAATAGCCAAGCACTATGAACTAACCCGCCCAGAAGAGAAAGACACTCGCTCATTAGAAGAGAGGGCAAAGGAGATGAGACAGATGAAAAGTAAAGGGGCTTCCCAGTTAGAGGAAGACATCCTCTCTTGGAGCCAGTTTGCGAGAGAGCAGCGAAACAGCAATAGAAGACACAGAATAGTTTTACACACAGGAGAAACACTATGAAGACAGCAGAAGAGAAAAGAAACTACAATAGGGCTTACCTTGCCAAGAGAAGAGCCAACCGAACCCCAGAGCAGAAGGAAGCAGACAGGGCTTACCAAAGGGCTTACAGAGCCCAGAGGAAGCAAAGAGAGGATAAGGTGTTGGAGAGGTTCCAGCACAACAACAACATAGATGAGGTTAGGGAGATAATGGCGAGAAGAGAGAAGAAAGCAAAAGCCAATAGAGCAAATGTAGCCAGATGGCAGAGGGAGAACAAAACCAAACATAACGCCAAGCAGATAAGGTGGAGTAAGAAACACCCCGACTATCACCCGAACTACTTGGAGACACTTGACTTGACTGATGAAACTATTAGTGATAAGAAACGACTACAAGCGTGGGGAGTTCAGGTTCGTAAGAGAGATGAGAACAGATGTTATTATCATAGTAGCGAGTGTTCCTCTCTCATAGACGCTCACCACATAATCCCGAAAGAGTGGAAGTCAAAGAGTTCTCTTCATAACTTCGCTGCCATGAAGTTCAGTTTGGATAATGGGATGTGTTTATGTAGGAAGCATCACATAGCAGTTCATAAGGAAATGAAGTTGTGGATGAGGGAATAAGTTTGTCGGTTTCTGCTCGATTGTGTAAGAATAGTTATGTCGTTTATGCGTGTTTTATGTGGGGTAAAGTAGAATAATGACTGAACCTATCACATCAGCAAAACAGCCAAAACAAGGGTGTAAAGGGCATTATCACCCAACGGAGCAAGCCGCAAGAACCGCGCCAACCCTGATAAGGCAGGTTATTACTGGCTTATCGGCTCTGTGTGAAGTGTTTATTACTATTACCACCCGCCTCGCGCTACTGTGTGGGATGTTCTGGCTTTACAAGTTTGTTTTACTTTCACTACTGGGGCTTTACTAACTGTGTGTAGTGTGGCTCTGTGTGTAGTGTGGGTGTTTGGTTTGTGTGTAGTGTTGTGGATGCTCTGTGTTGGATAGTTTGTGTTGGATGTCTGTGTTGGATAATAAAGTGTTACTATTGTCTGGCAATAATGGAAACCAAACCGCTACGCATAGCCCCACCGAGTTTTCCATAGCATTTCCACACCCACCTATTCATAA
>Ga0080013_1001164_pt1 | contig 35719 bp, 49 predicted proteins | sample ETNvirenome_6_85_FD_69236 | JGI IMG/M metagenome (GOLD analysis project Ga0080013, IMG submission 69236) | Marine viral communities from the Pacific Ocean - ETNP_6_85 (SPADES assembly) (version 2) | ecosystem: Environmental > Aquatic > Marine > Oceanic | place: Pacific Ocean | collected 2013-06-19
CTGGCGTACCGGCGATAGTGATCGCAGTAGACTCAGCCGTTACCAATAGATCCTCAGCCGCTGAGATATTGTCATCAGTCACAACAACCGCTGTACCATAGGCAACATCAATCGTACCGTCGTCACCAACTGCTACGCCCTGCAGCCCCCATGCCACACCATCGGTATCAGTTGCGGTGCTAGTCCAGAAAGCCTGAAAAGTGACTGTGCCTTCATTCCAGCTCTTTGGAAACGCTATCTGAAACTGTGCATGTTCATCAGCAGTCCCGTCAAAATCCATCACATTCATATCTGGCCGATCAGCGCGTGTCTCAACCTGCGTCAACGCGGCACAACCGTTAGACACTGTGGGCAACATGGCCGCTACTGGAACGAATATAGTTGACTTGCCTATGTTGCCGGATGCCAACCCTGTACAAGTGCCTGAGCTGCCGCTGGCGTTGCCTGTGACGTTGCCAGTTAGTGCCCCCGCAAAATTTGTAGCGGCTGTGATCACCCCGCCATCAATGGCGCTCGACCCGACATCGACAGCGCCAAAACCTGACGTAATCGAACCTGAGTCCAGCGCTCCTACAGTGACCAAATTGGCTGCACTCGTGATGGATGCTTGTGTTCCGCCTGTGACCGTTGCTGCGGTGCCGCTGGCGTTGCCTGTGACGTTTCCAGTTAGCGGCCCTGCAAAATTTGTAGCGGCAGTAATTACACCACCGTCAATGGCGCTACTGCCGACGTCAATAGACCCAAATCCCGACGTTATAGAGCCTGAGTCCAGTGCTCCAACCGTGACGGCGTTAGCCAGCGTGGTAATTGCTGCCTGAGTCGCGCCTGTGACTGTTGCTGCCGTGCCAGAAGTGTTACCTGTGACATTACCTGTAATATTCCCTGCGAAGTTTGTATCCGCTGTGATCACACCGCCGTCGATAGCACTGGAGCCTACGTCAATAGCCCCAAATCCTGACGTAATTGACCCTGAGTCCAATGCGCCTACAGTAACAAGATTTGCCGCACTTGTTATACTGGCCTGCGTCCCGCCCGTTACAGTGGCTGCCGTGCCGCTGGTGTTTCCAGTAACATTACCTGTTAAATTTCCAGCAAAATTTGTATCCGCTGTAATCACGCCACCATCTATAGCACTACTGCCTACATCAATAGATCCGAAGCCACTCGTGATCGAACCTGAGTCCAATGCGCCCACTGTGACCGCGTTAGCGAGAGTGGTGATTGCTGCCTGTGTAGCCCCTGTTACGGTTGCGGCTGTCCCTGATGCGTTACCTGTGACGTTGCCTACAAACGCTGTGCTGGTGATAGATGTCGCGCCTGTGACCACACCCGCATCGACGCTGATCGTGCCGTCCAGAACGATAGCTGATCCGGCTACGGGTGTCAGTGCGAGGTTGCCCACGGTGGTCACAATAGCGTCACCGTTGGTGATCTCCAGATTCGTGCCGCCTGTGGTGTTGCCCAGCGCCAGCACCTCAGTCAGTGAGTTCACTGTGCCTACCTGCGCGTCTACATACGCCTTGATCGACTGCTGCGTGGCAAGCTGTGTGGCACTGTTTGTACCCATCGCGTCTTCATCGAGTATACCTGTGACCGTCGCGCCTGTGGCAAGTGTCAGGGACGTAGACAAGGTAGTAGCCGGTGTGACCACCACCGAGGTGCTGATGTCGATGACTGTGGTGAGCGTGCCCGCCTGCATGGTCTTGACGAGCAGCGTGCCGTCTTCTGTGGCGTCTGTCACGTCGTCTATCTGGGCCTCGATAGAGGCGAAGGTGGTCTGTGTACCCCCGTCGTCCTCACCGTCGAAGTAGACCGCGCCTATAAAGTCCGCGTCTGCTGGCGAGGCTGAGTTCCTGTGCAGCTTGAGGATAGGGCCAATAGTAGCGTCTGCCACTGCGCTGATCACCGTGGCGACCTCCGAGGCGTAGTCCATGACCTGCACACCCGCGAGGGCTATGCCGACGTTCCCCGTGGCGATGTAGTATATACCTGTGGATAGCTCATCGGTGAAGGCGTAGCCGGGTAGACTGACGGTGCCTGCGAACCCTTCCAGACCTGCGAGCATCGCGCCACTACCTGACCGGGAGAGGCTGTCTGTCATCTCCGTGGCAAGGTCTGTCAGCGTGTTATTCGCCCATGTCGCTGAGATCGTCGTACCCGAGCTAACCGGGTTCCCCGATGCTAAACTATAATTACCTGACGCATCGCGTGCCATGTTTAAACTCTCCTATTCTCTGCTGTACGTCTGTTCGTTGCCCGCCTGTACCATTGCCGTGGGGACTACGACGCCTATTGTTTGGTTCTGCACGTCCTTCAACATCGACGTAAGCATTTTCACCATATCCTCATCATTAGCGGGTTTAAACTTCTTGACCGCCTCCTCGAATCTGCCCGCGTCACCTATCATGGTGTCGAGCGCCTTCGTAATCTGTGGATCACCCACTTTCAATACCGACTCTTTGAACCAATCCCGAGCAGTACCTGACAGTAATAGCGAGTTACCGGGGAAGAATTTTAGCATAGCTGTAGCGACAAGTGCCGAGGCTATTTTGTCATGCCTTGAGAAGTCATGCTTAATCGGTGACGCGCCCCTACGCATAGCGGTGCCTTCAGTCAGGTCAAGCACGTCAGCTATCACGTCCAGTTCAGGCCCAGACATGATGCCGTCTGCTTCCAGTGTCCCGCGCATTTTTTTGAACTGCGCCACTGTAGCAGGGTTGATCGTGCCCTCTGTCCTGCTGATGCCTTCAAGGAACTGCTGCCCTATAAGTGACTTCAGGTTTGCCCTGTCCTTGGGTGTCTTACCCACGTCGTTGATGAGTCGTTTCATCATGTCAGGGCCATTCTCGTCGTTGAGTATCTTCGTGATCGACTTCTGAGGCTTGTCCGCGAAGTCTCCGAGGACGCTGGCGTACAGCGCCTTCGTGCCCTTCGTGGCTTTTGCATTAGCGGCCTTTCTGGCCTGCTTCAGCGTGCCCGCCATGTCTTTCTGCGCGGTTGCCTCGACCTTGTGTATGTCTTTTGTGGCTTTTACCTGCGTATCAAGTCTTTTATTCGCTCTTTGTAACGTGTGTACTTGATCGCGAAGGTCAGGAAAGGCTGACAATAACTCGTCGTGTTTGTTGATGAACGCATCCAGCCTGCCTAAACCTTCTTCGCGGGTAGCAAGGCTCATCATGGTCTGTTTAAACGTCTTGATGACCGCTGGTGAGCCTGATTGCTTGATCTCTGCTGCTGTAACAGCACCTTTTTCAAGGTTCTCACCCATGTTAGCCATTAACAGCCTACCATCGGTGGTTTTTCTACGTGCGTCACCTACGCTACCGGGTTCAAATTTGTCTTTGTGTTTTTTAGTCGCGGCTTGCCCCGCTTTGTACATACCGCCTGCGGCACTATCTTGAAGAAACTTCTCCAATTTTTTGTTTATCTGTACCATCTCGCGTGTATACGTCTTAGCCGCGTCGATGTTGGTCAACTTACCTTTTATGAGGTCTATCACACCCTGCACCTCGTTAGGGTGCTCCCCTGTAGCGGGGTTCATGTCATCCAGCAGTTTTAGCTCGTTTGCGAAATGTTTTTCTATACCCTTGCGCTTGGCACTATTCATTTTAGCCAGTTCAGCGCGCACCATCGGCACGATGTTAGCCACATCAATAGGGGGTAGGTTGGGGTCATTAAATGGTGCCCACACCGGGCGGACATTCCTTACGTCGTCGGCCTTTTCCGTAAGGGCATACGTGTTAGACAACTTCTCACTTGCCGCTGATGGAGGTGTGAAGTTACCTCCGGTGTTTATCGCGTCGGCGTTTAAACGCTCCGCGTCCATGAGGTCAGACGTTGCGCCTTCCACTTTAGCGCGTGATTGGGTTAATCCTGCGGCTGCCTGTCGCTCTGCGCCCGCTATGCTCTCGTCACGCAGCCCCCTACGTTCTTGTATCTTCCCTGCAAGTACATCACGGCCTACCTGTCCGGGCTGGTCGGGGTTCACATACGCATGGTCATCAAACTGGTCGCCTATGCGCTGCTCCATCTGGGCGTTGCGCTGCTCCTGTGCGACGTTGAGCTTGTTACCTGCTGACGTACCCGCTTGCGCCATAGCCTCTACGTTGTAGATGCCCCTGTCCTTACACAAGTCGGCAAACGTACCTTTCTCGCCGTTCTCAAGCGCCTTTAGAAAGTTAGCTTTCGCCTTCTCCGGGTCGTCAGCGTGGAGCATTATCGCTTGAAGGGCGTCCTCTATGTCCATGTCGCTTAAATGGTTAGGGTCGCCTTTGAAATACTTGTTGAATAACTTTTTACCCCTGTCCAACGTAGCGCGTGAGGCTACACCGCCCGTGAGGGCGCCAATCATCTCACCTGTCTCGCCGCCTACCTGCTCACCTACCGCTGCGCCACCGCCTGTCTTGGCTATGTTCTTGGCTGTCTGTTTTAAGCCTCCAAGGCCACCGCCAGTGATTACCGGCAGTATGTATTCGCTGGCTGTCTTCGTCATGTCGAGCAGCGCGTTATCGCCCCTGCGTATTTTCTCTTTACCCCACTCGTCCAGCCCGGTGTCTTTTACAAACTTCTCGCGCGCTATGTCCCCTTTGTCCGGGGGCGCAAAAGGGTTTATCTGATCCATCACACTACGATCTTCCACACCCCATGACTCGGGGGCTAACTGGTCAACTGACGCGCGGGCTATGTCGTATATGTCCGCGAAGCCTTCAGCGGCGTACCCACCCCCTCTGACAACCGAGCGCCCGACCTCGGCTGCGACTTCACCTTTAGTGGCCTCGTCGTAGCTGTAGTCCTCTAATTTGAGCGTTTCTAACTCGTCCTCTAATTTGAGGCGTTTTAGCTCCTGCTCAAGTTCTGCGCGTGATGCACTCAATTTCTACCTATCTCCGCCAGTTTGGCTTCTATGTCTTGTATACGTTTCTTGCGCTCGGTACGTGTTTTAGGCTTATCAGTGTTCATGTACTGCTTTTCTGCCTGTTCAACGATGCCCATGAGTTCGGCTTCTATCGCATTTATCTCGGCTTCTGAGCGTACTCCGTTGGCGCGTGCTTTACCTACTATCGTAGGTATAACAGTACGTTTATACACCCCCACCAGCGCGGGTATGTTATTGCCCTTGTCCACTGCGGTTTGAAACGCTATCTTAACGTCAGTATTTGAAGGGTTCACACCTAACTTTTCAAGTAAGGGGCCTACTGACTCGAAAGTTAGCTGCCCAAGCGCGCCCTGTATGTCCTGCACACTGTTGTAGAAGGTGCTTTCCTCCCCCGCTGCGCCGTATTTGGCTATGTTAGTTTGAATGTCTAATATACTACCCGTAGCCGCTTGCAGTTCGTCTTTCGGCGCTGTGAAGACGCGCCTAAAATTGTTCATAAACGGTATCGTGGACACTTCTTTTAACACTTTTTCGTCCGCGTATTTCGCCGCCGCGTTGCCTCGACTACCCGTAGATGGGTCTTGCCATTTCTTCAGGTTTTTAGGCCCTGTGTACGGCGTACCGTCCCCATTGAACAATTCTTCGCGGCTGTTAGACAGCAAACGCAGAGACTTATTAATGTCGGTAGGGTCGTGGTAGAACACCTCGACGAGTTCTTTACGTTTTTCCGCTTGACGCGATTTTTGTAAACCTTCTGTGCTCTCACGCCCCAACTTGCCTTGTTTAGCCGTCGCGGCGATCCTGACATCTTGAGAAAGATTCTGTTGGTGGGCTAAATCTGTCGCGGCGTTTATATCGCCTGTTGCTTTTGCTCTCGCTTGGGCTAACCCCATACCTGCGTTTCTGGCGAGGTCTTGCTCTGTTTTCCTGCGCTCGCGGGCTATCTCCCCCGCTTTCTGCTTCGTACCTTTCGCGCGTTTCTTGTCACCCGTGAGTTTATTAAGCCCCCACGCAAACACACCACTAGGTATGTTGTGCCCTTTCCATTTGTTCTCCTCGTAATACTCCTCGCCGTAGGCTTCCGCTGCCTTTTGGTCGTCAGCTTTATTAGCCTCCTTCTGCTCTGGAGTCGGCGGCTGGTATGCATAGCCTTTTTTAAGGTTCGCGTCTGACTCTGCAATAGCCGCGTGCCGCCCTTCGTCGAGCTTAATCGCCCTGATTGCCTGCGCTTCCATACGCTGTTTACGCGCCTGTTCCGCCTTCATGCGCTGGAACATGAGCTTTTCTTCTTCGGAAAGTGTTAACTGTGGTGCTTGTGCCATACTTACGCCCCCTGCCCTACAGGCTTACACTCTACGTCGATCAGGTCATAGAAGACCCCGAGCATACCGTTAAGCTGCGTTACCGCGTGACCGAAGCCCAGAACCAACAGATCTTGAGCCATCGCGCCACTGTACACTTGTCCAGTAGCGTCAGCCGCGTACTTGAACGTGTACGTTGGGATGCCAGACGGAGAAGTACCTGTACGCCTGATGTCTTTCTTCAAACGCCTGTCACTAGGAGTAGGTATAGCGTTGAATATACCGCTAGTAAGCGCATTAGCCATACTCGCCCCTGTCTGGTAGCCCTGCTGGTCGAAGTTACCCTGCGCCTGTGCTGCTGCAAGTAGCTGCGGAGCCTGTGCTGCGCCTGCACCCAAGAACTGTGGCATCTGAGGCGTAGCGACCTGCTGCCCGGTCATCAGTGCGTTCATCTCGTTGATGGACATACCTCTGCGCTGGGCTTCTTCGGCAATCGCCTGCTGCCTGAGTGAGTTCTGATAGCCTGCGGCCTGCATCTGCTGATTAAAGCCCTGCCCGCCCATCGCCAACTGCTCGTTCATCAACTGGTTACGCTGCTGATCCTGATAGTTCGCTGTCTGCATCTGGCGGTTAAACGCCGCATCTTGAGCGCTGCCCTGCTGCTGCTGTAGTGCCTGCATCTCACCGAACTGTTGCCCACGCAGTGCATTGGCCTGCTGTGCTGCTTGCGCCTGCTGACCGAATCGCTGGGCACCTATACCCAACTGCTGCTGTAGTGCCTGTTGTGCCGCCTGATTAGCGAACTGGCCTTGCTGGTTGATCTCACCCGCCTGCTGGCCCCTTCGCGCCATCTCACGTTGAAACTGGTTCTGTTGCTCCTGTCCGCCATAGCGTACAGAGTCCGCTGAGATACGCCCACGCGCCTCACTCTGCTGGTTACGCAGATCACGGATGCCCCGGTCATACGCCTCCGTGCCGGGTGTTAAACCCCGGTTGCGGAGTTGTACTTCCATGCTCTCCATCGCCCGCTCTTGTTCCGGGCGCAGGAGTGACATATTCCTATCGTATTGGGTCTGTGCAAAGTCAGGGTTATACGCCCCGGCTGCGTTGACATCGTTTAAATCGGCATAGTTAAGACCGCGCTGGATGTTCTCCTGCCCAAGTCCCTGCGCCTGTGGGCCTTGCTGCCACGAGTTTAACTCGTTGTACTGCTGTGCACCTTCAGGGAGCGCCTGTTGTGCGGGGTTGGGGTTGGGTAGCGAACCCATCTGCGTAAGCCCCTGACCATAAAAGTCAGGCACGTCAGGTGCTGACGCGGGATCAGGCATGTTATTCCAATCAAACTGCTGGGCCGTCTCACCTGCGGCCCTGCCTATCAAGTTTTGCGCTAGACCAGAGCGCCCCTGCTGTACCGCTATTTGTGAGTCAAGCGCCCGCTGTATCTGTGGGTTGAGTGCCTCTGTTTGGTGCCATTGAGTAACCGCTTTGTTTGTAGATGGGTCAACCCTGCTTTTAGTGCTCCACGACGTAGACCCCCACGGCGTAATTTGCTCAGGTCGATTAGCCCACGTTTGCTGACGAACAATCTCCTTGCCCGCTTCTGCTTCTTCTACCGCTGCACCTGTATAGTCTGGTGCGTCTGGTGCGTCTTTTTTACCCATGTGCTGTGTCCTCTACTGCTGGTTGATCTATCCAGCGGCATTTCTCTTTTCTCATGGCGGTCAATATGTAATCGACCCCCTTCTTGTAGCCGTCAGGTACGCGGCCTATGTCTTCAAATCCTATATGGCGTATAAACTTCAACGCCTGCTTATTGTCTTCAGGCGTGATACCTATCACCACCTCACGCCCTGATTCTTCACTGAACGCGAACTTAAAAACCTCTTCTGCAAACCCGTTTTTCAATACGAACGGGTTGTCTATAAATATGTGTATCTGGCACGAGTTAAACGACCATGTGTCCAGTACGCACGCGGCTACCAGTTTACCCGTTTCGTCCTGCGCTACAATACCCCGTGTGTCCTCACACTTACGAGGTCGGGCTTTAGCGGGGATCATCTCCCAGTGCCACGGCAGGATGGGGACGAAGTAAAACACTACAGAAGCCCCCCTGTGTCGTAGACAATATCGAAGGCAAGTAACGTGGTAATATCACCTGTACGCCCGCGAATGTTCACCGCGCAGTGACGCCCCATTCCTGCGCCGCCTTTAAGGTCTTCAGACACGCGGAGCGCACCACCCCAGATAGTGCTGCCCCATAAATCTGTATTCCAAGTGCCTACCACATCGGCACCCAGCGTAGGGGGTTCAGAGATGGCGCTGAGATCATAGTTATAATACGCCCGGACATTTATACCGGGTTCAGCCCCGTCAGAGGAGAATATAGGTCTGATGAAATGCAGGCGTTTATACGCCGCAGAGGAACCAAAATCCTGATACGCCGTCAGTAGCTGCCAATCTATTGCTACCGCCTCACCATCTGTCGCTGTGTTAAGGTAGACCTGATCTATGTTCCCTGACTTCTTAAATACTTTAAGTTGGACGTTATCCGTCCAGTACACCTCACCCTGCCAGTTGGTGGTATTAGCGATAGGCAGGTCACGTACAATACCCCACGATCCTCGCCCGAGGTACATCTGGAAATTCTGCTGCTGCGTGTTATCTGACCGCGCTGGCGTGTTGATTGTGAGCAGGTTCTCTGTCATATCGACGTGGACATCCCACCCGAAAGTAGTCAGTTCATTGTCCAGCACCTCGCGTATGTACGGCGAAATCTTATGCGTGATCGACGCATCCTCGCCTGTCATGCCTTGCGTCAGGCGGGAGAGGGCCATAAGCCCTTGTCTGGACAGTATAAACAGGTCGCCAGCGTGTTCTGTGGCAATACGTCTGCCCGCAGGCACCGCGCCCACGTACCACGTACCCTGTAACTCGAAAGACGACACCGCTGCCGGGTCAGTACCTGTGTATACACAGACATCACCGCCACCTGATATAGCCACCAGCTTATCGTCGATACCGTCGCCCGCGTCGAGCGTCCAGTTGTGTATCGCCCTGAGTGCGCCGCCGAACCTGAACTGGTCAGCGAAGTTAAATTCTATGGCTGCGCCGTAAGCGGCACCGGGGGCGAGATACCACGCTGAACTCTTACCCGCTTCAATGAACCAAACACGCTTCTTCCAGATCGTGACAAAATCAAAGTTCACAGGGTCTACATTATCTATCTGCGTAGCGCCTGCGCCCGTTGCGATCTTAGCCCATGTGTCAGTGCTGCGTGTCCACGTATAGTATCCGTTAGCGCCGTCGCACAGGAGTAGCAGTTCTTCATCGCCATCGGTGCTGAACTGCACGTAGGAGACTATGCCTGCGTTACCCGTGGTCGTGGCAAACGTAACATCCTGCGTTGGTGACGTTTCACCGTCAGTGGTGACATCCCATATACCCGTAGTGTTACATACCCATAACCTGTCGTTAGATGAATCCTGCCCCTCGAAAGCCACAATACTACGGGCAAAAGTGCCTGTCCAGCCGTTTGCATATTCTACAGACCCTTTGCGAACCTCCATGCCTGAGTCTTTAGGGAGCATGTTATACGAGTAAATACACTCCAGAGGACTCATAGCCGCGAGCGCCGCTGTAGCATTTATACCGTCGATAGGTGCAGGAATAGTGCCGGGTTGAGAACGCTGGCGTCCACCCCTGTAGCGATCAACCCGTTGAGCCATGCCCACGGTTAGGTGCCAAAGCCAGTATCAGGCGTATTACGGAACCCGTCAAGGTAGTACCCGCCAAACCTGTTTTTACCTACTGTAAGTATACCGCCTGAGTTGTCTTTACCTATTTCAGAGTCAAGCGCCATATTGTATTCGTTAGTCGCCTTCTGCGTATCGAATCCTTTAGCGTCGAGAAACTTCACCTTGAGCAATCGTGTGACGACATGGATAGGCAACACCACCACGTCAGCGTGGACTGTTGCCACGTCAGAATAAGTGGTCGCACCGTCGTCAGCGATGAGGTTACGTGAGACATACTCGAAGTTAATATCGAGCGCATCAGGCATCGGCGTTGATGGATACACATAGAACTTATCTTGATCGAACCGGAAGGAAGCGTAAATCGTGGAACCAACCAAGTCTCGACCCAGTAGGTAAGTCCATGCTTGGGGTGCCAATGGCCCGATCAGAGGGACATTTGAACTACGCTCCCATCCGGTCTGTGGGATCATGTAAGCGAAGTCGTCAGGTAAATCCAGCGGCCCGCTCTCACTCGTTCCCGTCGTATATTGAAACTCACGGATTAAACGCTGCCACGGGTGCAGCAGCATGAGTTCCTGTAGTGTAGTCGTTAGTAGCGTGCGTAGCTGTATAATCGCGTCATCAGAGGAAGCGAACACATCGGAAGTCTCACGCAGCCCAACTTCAACAGCTACACGATTAACGATGTCTCCGCATGTCTGATACCGCGTTATCGCCATTTAGCTCGCTACTGACCTCCGTTTGCCTTTCGGCTTTGGTTTCACCTCCGCAGCTTCAAGGTCAAATTCCTCGTCAGGCGGGGGTAGGTCGTCAGGCATGGGCTGTTCTTCAGGTACGAAGCCCATAGGCTCTTGTTCCTGAGTAGGTACTGCTGGCGGTGTGCCAATAGGCGTCTGCGGCACTGCTATAGGCTGCCCCGCCTGTGCGCGTAGCACGCCCATCTCCTGTACAAGCTGGTCGATCTGCAACTGCTGGGCTGCGAGCTGTTCGTCACGCTGAGTAAGCTCGGCCTGCATTTGCACCAAGGGTGCGCCGCCTTTGGCCTGCTCCAGATATCTCCGGGCAAGTTCACGTAAGCGGTTAGCACCCATGAATTTTTGTAGTATGGTGTCAGACAGGTTGGCTAACTGCTCCAACGTGGTGACATTGAAATATGCCAGTTCCTGAATCTGGCCTTTACTCAGCGGGGGCCACTCCTTGAGAGGCGTGCCCTCCACTTTCTGATCTTTGTTCTCTTTAAACAGCGCGTACTCACGCGCAAATTTCTGGTTGTCTGACTTCTCGTCAAACCCCAATCGGGTGGGTCTGTCGATAAGGGAATTTTTGTCCCCTGGCACCATGATCTGAACAAACTCTACGTCTTTGTACACCGCACGACCGTGCTGGGTAGACGCGGCATCATCAAGTACCGAGTTCATGTAAAATTTCACATACAGCCCATGATTGAGCTGACCAGCCCCCACATGCTCAGGGCCTAAAGCTATATCATTAAGACTCTCATCTAAGTCAAACTCAGACATATAAAATACTCCTACTGTATTTGTGTAAGGAAAAGGGGGCTTGCGCCCCCATTAACCTGTTAGTCCGCAATATTATCAGTGTGCGGATAGTTTATATCCAATTCGATCAACCCAGTGCTTGGTGTGTCCACCGCACTGACTGAAAGACAATTATGGATACGATCACCAGCGACAACAGCATCGTCGATAGTACCGGCAGTTGCCGTAAGGTACTGCGCCGCGTTGTCAGCGTTAGAAGCCGCTCCCAACCCAACCGCACAGCCCTTGATCTGAAACCACCCGTACTCGTCGGCTACCGTAGCCGCCATTGCGAAACCAATCGCGCCAGCGTCATCAGCAACAGCCAATTTCACGGTGTATGTGTCTGCTTCAATCTTTACACACTCACCTACTGCTACAGAGGCAAGCCCTGTGCAGTAAATAAATACACCGTCGCCATAAGCTGTTGATGCCGTATCACGGGCATAAGCTATTTCACCTAGCTCATGCTTCTGGGTGGTACTATTCTCGTCAATCGCTTGACCACCAATAATACCGTTCAAACGTTTAAAATCACTCATGTATACGCCCTCCTACAGACGTTTAGCTTAACCCTGCTGTTACGCGGAGTCTATCAAGCGTCCTTGGTAGCGTGCCCCTGAGCAAGTCATATTGCCCGCCCACGCCAGAATCTGAACTTCAGCATCCTGATTCGTCGCATAACGACGATTTGGGGACAGTGGCACCATATTACGCTTGGAGTGTGGTCGCCAGTGCAGGTAGTCACAGTTGAGAAAATATGCAGTCCGGGTAGTAGCGTTACCGCCAATACCTCCATCCAGACATACATCCGTACCCATGTACTTGATTGAAGGAAAACCGGAGTCTCCGACTTCAGCACTATGGAAGCGTTGCTGCGCTTGCAGCGTATCCATGTAGAGTGTCCACATGGCGTTATCCATAATAATCAAGTTGGGTCTATCGCTACCCCGTGTCAGTGCTGCCCACATAGTGTTCATAGCTGATTGGAGTGTAGTTGACGAATAGTCCGCAGTTGTTGAGGTGGTTCGCCAGAAAGTCCACGTAGCGCGGTTGATACCGCCATAGGTGCCCGTCGTAGCTGTAACGGGTACAGCGAGGTCAAGACCTGTGATCTCTTTACCGCCAGTGCCTGTACCGTCAGAGTACATGCCTTCGCAGATGAGATTTGTCAGTGTGGATTCGGCAACGCTCAGGCGATTTTCGAGCAGGTCGATCATTTGCTCTTTACCTGAGTTCTGGAGTAGCTCCAGCCCGGAGACGATACAAGGTACAGCGGCCTGCTTGATATCAAATTCAGCGGCGCTTAACACGTCACTGGCAGAGATAGGAAGCTGGTCGTACCCGGAATAGAAACCGGAGTTGCCGTTTTCAGCGAAACTCAACTCCTGGTATATCTTGTGCCCGCCAGAGAAGGTTTTAACCTTGCCCGACATAGACAATTTTTTGAGCAGAACATTGTTGTCAGTCACATTGTCTGCGATCTTTTTAGATCGGTTTTCAATGGTCGTGGCAAGAATATCGCTCACGTTTGGGAATGACATTAGCCAATCCTCCTAGTTAGAGTTTCAGTTTTTAACCTGAGCATTAACAACGGTCAGCCTTACCTGTGGGCGTTGCAACGACTCTAATTCCGGGGGTTTACCTCGTCTGGACTCCGTGGGCTTGCGCTCGTCTGTCCTCCGTGGGGCTAATCTCGTAATTTGGTCTACTTTTCGTGCATAGGGTTCACATATTAAACGTCTTCCCATGCTTGTTCAAGTGCCCCTCGCATTGACGTAGGCGCGGGGGCTTGTGCGGCTACGCTTGAATTTTGTGGTACTGACCGTCCTGCGGCCTGTGCCGAGCCTACGGCGTCCTGATTTCTGCGGCTGTTATTCCTGTTCTGGATGATCTTCAAAATGTCCGGGCGTGTAGACAGGGCGCGTCTGTACGCCTCGTCCATCGTCAGCGTCTCCCCCTGCTGCACGGCGACATCAAAGAAGCGTGCCATATCGCGCCGCACGTCTTCACCAAATTCATGCGTCTTGATGAACTGCTCCGCGTCGTTGTTTAAACGCTGCTGCTCTGCGTTGGTCTGCGCCTGATACTGCTGCTGTTGATTATTTATCCACTGCTGTTGCTGCGCCAGTTGTTCACGTAGCTGCGCCACCTCCGGGTCATTAGATTGCGGTTGGATATTGCCCACAAGAAGATCGTCTAAGGCACTGATATCTATACCATAATCTTCGATGAGCGTAGCAACTGTCTCCGCTTTCTGCTGAACTGTGCCTCCCTGTAACACCGCTGCCGTACCCAGCACGGCGTTTATGCCTGTCATGGCATCCACGCCTTGCGCTTGGAACAACTGCTGGTATGGTTGGGTCAGCCGTTGGAACTCCGTCTGGTGCTGACGTGCGGTGCCTGTGTCGTTCAGCGCCGTGCGGATCTCAGCCTCACGCTTGTCGATGTGCTTCTGCACCTCTGGAGGTATGCTTTTCCACGCCTCTCGCGCTTCAGGCGACCATGACGCCGGGGCTGTAAGCGCCGCAGGCTCTTCCGTAGTTCCCTCGGGTGGAGCGTCCCCCGTACTTGGGGTTGTGGTGGTTGATTCGGGAGCCGACTCCACCGAGGGTTTTGCTTCAGGCGCGGGACTAGCTGCCGCTTCCGCCGCCTCTGACTCGTCGAAGGCCGCTGAAAGCGCGTCCTCCATCTCATTACCTGATTCTTCGCCTTCCTCGTCGTCTACTACTTCCGCTGCTATTTCACTCATCATATACGGGCCTCCTACTGTACCCTGACGAACTTGCTCGCTCAAATGCGTCCAACAATGCGGGTATGCGTGTTGGGTCTTTCTTTGGCTTTGTTACCTCGTTTGCCCTGTTTAACTCCCGGCGTGTCTGCGTTCTGAGGCTATCAAGGTCATTTGTCATGCCTGTGCGGTTCTCGTAGGCCCTCATAGCGTCCCGTGAGGCGATTCTCGTCCCATCGGGTGCTATGACCTCCTGAAACACAGAAACACCGTGAGAACGAATAGGCGGCTCATCTGCGCCCACAGGTTGCCCGGTTTTGATGTCAATTTCGACTAACCGCCCTTCGATCTGTCGCCACCGTCTGCGTGTCATTTTTTAATGCTTCCTACTGACTCTACTAGACCACCACCAAAATAAAACAGCACGATAGTGGTCATAATCCAACCAATTTTAAACTCTGCCATGATGCTAACAACTTCGGCGGTGTCGCCTACGCCCATCAGCGTCATAATCAATACAATAAAAAAGCACGCAAGAAACGTGCAGGTAAACAGCAACGCGATGTACCGCTGCGCGAGTTTAAACGGCGCGTATGCTTTCATCAGGTCTATCTTAGCTTTAGCTTTCGACTCGCGCTTTTCTTCCTCTGACTCGAACGCATCGTCGATCAGTTCAAGCCCCTTAGCCAGAACGTCACCCGAACCTAGAATTTTAGCTATAATACCCACTAAGGCTTTATCACTCCTGTCATGTTGACCCCCGCAATACCAAACAGCCCGACGATGATAAGTATGCCCGCCCATATTGCATACTTACCGTTCGCGGACGTCAAAAAACCCCCATTAGTCTTAACCGCAGCTAACGACTGCCTTACGTTGGGTATCTTCGCAACCTTTACCTCAAGATCGCGGTGGTCTTCGCGTATCTGCGTAATTAAGTCAAACTGTGTTTTGTCGTTGTCCGCAATCTGGCGCACAGACGTTTCAAGCGCCGAAATTCGTGCAGGTATTGGCGTGAGCACTTTACCTATCTCGTCAGCTTTCTGCGCGGTCAACGCAACCGACATTTTCACGTCAGCCATGAATTGCTGATCTTGTTGTCGGTGCTGTGCAAGTCGTTCCGTAACTCGTATCATTAACTCTGCATTAGCCTCTTTCATCGCCGCTATTAATTCAACGTATCCACTACACCTGTCGTTGCTACCCATGTCGCTCATTCAACTCCCCAATAACGTCAGCCAATTCGTGCGCCCTTTCTGGCGTCTGCTCTGCCCACTGTGAGTCTAACATTTCCATCTGTGCCAACATGTAGTTACCCGCTTCCAGCGCGGCCCACATTTTCTTGAATTTGTTTACGCCTGCGACACCCAGTTGAAAGGCCATTTCGGCTGTTACTTCTACCACTTCGTCAAGCACTTCTATCTCAGCATCAGAGTAAAAATTAGGGTCTAAGCACGCTGGGTGCTGTGTCTTCAATTCGCGCATAATCTGCAACAGGCGCTCGTTGACGATGCGCTCGGATTCTTCCTCACTGATCCACGTCAGCCCGTGCCCGAATGTCCAGTTGCCCAGATGATCCTGATAAGGTTTAGCTCTGAAGCCTTCATGCAGACAGACGCGCTCGACGAGATCACTCATTGGAACTTTGCGTCGGGTTTAAACGCGCTCGCGCCTGTTCCCGCTTGATAAATTCTTCAGTCTCTTTCTCTTCTTCGACCATATTCAGTTCAGCTTGAGCCTGCTCCTTACGGATATTATTATTATTTTCCGTCTGGAGTTCCTGCTGTCTTATCTGCGCTTCAAGTTGTATATGCTGCTGTTCGTACTGCCATTTCTGTTGCTCGAACTGTTGCGTGAGTTGTAGCTTTTGCATTTCAAACTGCTGTTTAGCTTGTTCCGTTTGAGCCTTGATTTCAGCGTCAGACGGCTTATCGTTTTCGCCCTGTTGCCCGGCGCTCTGAAGCGTCTTGATAGCCTGATCGAGAACTCCTTCAACCTCATTGCTGCCCTTGAACCCCGCAAGCCCCCACTTGAGCATTTCCAGAAGTACAGGCGTTGCAGTTGGTTCCAACTCAACAAGAGGCGCAGCCGACTGTAAGAACGTAGCCAGTGCCGTGATGTAACTCGTCCTTTCCTCTTTAAGCTGTGCATAGTCCACCATCGCTACTGATTCGGCTTTAACCTCAATGCGCCAGATCAAGTCGGCGCGATTCTTCATAATGTCGATAGCAGGCTGAATTAACTCCTGCTCTGCGGTCATCGCCATTGCGTTAGACTGCTTGACGATTGACTCAGGCTGGAAGTGTTTAGACACTATCTCAGCACGCAGACGGATCAAGTCAGTCGCGTACTGGGCAAACTCGTCCTGCATGGACTGTACGTTGATCGACGCGAACCGCGCCTCTAGCGCACGCTCTGTCGCGGACGCTGCACCACCTGCCTGCTTACCGCCACGCATGATGTCAGACATACCACTGATCTCGAACAGGAGCGCCTTAGCGTCGTCCCTGCGCCCGACCAATATCATCATAGTCTCAGCGACCTCTTTAATAGGCAGCCAATCAATCGCGCCCTGCAAGCCGCCCTTCTCGCCAAACATCGCCCAGTTGTCCACCGGGATCAGGTCATTCTCCACGCCCTCCAGCATGAGCGACTTAACGCCCTCGCTAGATTGGTCATAGACTCCAACGACCTTAATCGCCTCAGTAATCTTGGCTATACGTGTCTCAAGGTTTGTTATCTCAAGGTACAAATCTTCAGACATCTTGTAGTCTGACTTGGGCATGAACGCCGTAGTGGTTACGTTAGCAACCATCGGTTGTGGTATTGGGAAGAACCCCGTCAACTGTAGTGGGTCGTTCTGCTCGTCAAGAATCTTACTATACCCTTTGCAGAACCAATAAACCTTCTTGTCTTCTTTCGCCCATATCTCCCACACCTCACCACGCATCCAAGCGTCTTGCTTTGGATCATCAGAGTCGATGTCCTCCTCACCGTCGTCCAAGGCGGTCTTCTCTAAGGGAATATGCTTCGCTATGTCTTCGCCAAAGCGCTCGGTGAGCTGATCCTTTGTCATAAGCGTGCGGAAGGCTACCCATCGAACCTCTTGCCATGTCCTCGCTGGCGCCCATACAAAATCGCGCCAGTGGACATAATCTATTGGTGCTCTCTCGTCGGTGATCTGTTCTTCTGTACGGGCAGGCTCTAGCTCCAGGCCCGTCAACTGATCTGTTACGGATGCGATCTCGACTTCTTCTTTGTCGAACTCGTAGCGTACTCTGGAAATTCCAAGACCGGGTAAAAGGCGATCCTGTAGATTCTGTTTAAGTGCTTCTGAGTAGAGGTCATTAGGGGTGCCGATGTCGGCGTTGAGCATCCTCTCGAACAGGATTCCTGCGACTCTGGCTGAATCATCGTTAAAGTCCATGTTAGTACGGGAAAATTTTATCTCAGGCAGCTTACCGAACATCATTGCCTGCATCGTTCTGATATTGGCGTGAAACAGGTTAAGGTTAAACGTCTCCCCCGCTTTTGAGTTCAAATACGCCTGCACCACCTCCGCGCCCTGCTTCTGGTACTGACGACACGCTGTGAACGCCGCCTTAATCTCCGCGTCCCACCGCTTGTGCTGGCCTACGGTTGGTTCGCTGTCGTTCTCAAATTCATCTAGGGAGTCTATCGCCCCCTGTACACTGCTATTAGCCATTAAATTCTACGCCTCGCAATGGATAGCTTCTGTGGTTTTTCCCTATCCTCAAACAACTCGTTCAATGTGATTTTTGGCTTCTCAAACACTGGACGTGAGGGTTGTGACGTGATATTACCCCTTTTCTCCTGCGCGACCAAGGCTAAATATCTAAACGCATCTGCTCCGTCAGAGGCCCAATCGTGGAGGGGGGTGTCTCTAAAAGCTTTTGTAAGCTCGTTAAACTCTCGTCGATACGCTCTAAGTGCTTCAACACCTGCGTCGCCATTGGTTGTGTCAATGTGGCATGTTGGCAGTACAAGGCGAGCAGCGTCAATACCCTGTTGTACGGCCAGTTTAGGCACCACGCGGCATGGTAGACCCGCTTCGATAAGCTGTTCGACTGTGGATCGGCCTGTCTGGAGGGTTTTGGCGCGGGCGTCGTGTGGTAACCAAAGCGTTTCAATTTCATAGGGCTTTGCCTGCAACATGTCGATGTAATGCGATAAGGGAACGGACTGATTCTCATAATAGTCGATTATGGCTATGCCGTCAGGTCTTGATTGCCAGAACCAGAAGGCGCAGGAGTCGCTGTACCCGATGTCGGCGGCGATCTGTACAGGTTGGGTGTGGTCAAAGAGGTTGAGCTTCCCGATTTGGCCCTCTTGCTCCATCGTTTGTATGATAGCGGCATAGTAAGTTCCCAATACCGCTGCTGTGAAGTCACACTCAAATTCTTGGTCATACTGCGCTTGCTCCATCAATCCTTGCAGTTGTTTAAGGTCATCAGGGGCCAGTATGCCTGATTCGCTCGCCTTGAGCGTCATACTGAACCACTCCGGGTCGCTTACCGCTGTTTGGTGAATATGATAAAAATGGTTCTTACCTTTTGGCGTACCAATGAACGCAGCCCAACCGCGCCTGTCCGCAAGCGTTGGTAAAATAACTTCGGCCCATAAAGAAGGACGACAATCACCATACTCGTCAAGAATAACGCCGTCCAGATATATCCCCCGGAGAGCATCAGGATTATCAGCGCCGTAAAGAGTAATCCAAGCACCGTTAGGAAGTACCACGCGAAGATCAGATTCTCTGACTTCAACGGCAATGCCTTCTGTAGCGTCTTTGAGGTATGTCCAAGCCACGTCTTTAGCCTGTTTATAAAATGGTGCAATATACGCATATCTGGCGTTCTCCTTTGGTGTGTATAGGGCGCGAATGACGGCCTCGTTGACGCACGCGAAGGTCTTACCAGCGCGGCGGTGACAAACTAGGGATGACCAGCGTTTATCCCTCTGGTGTAAGGGCAGAAAGTGGTCGCGGGGGGTGTATTTGAGCTTAAATTCAGCCATTTAAACGTCAAGCACTCCCTTCGGTAGCTGGTTGTTATTAATTGTGATATTCACCTTGGTATCGACCTTATCCCGCCCTACACCGTCCATGCTGTTCATCTCATGCACCGCGCGGATCGTTATGCCTGGGTCAGTGTCCTGGTTATCCTGGGCGATCTCGTTCAATAGGCGTTTGCGGTGCTCGATTGAGGGGCCGTCGAGGTGCAGGTTGTAAAAACGGAGGAGTTCAAGCAGATGTCGGGTGTCCTCACGCTGTAGAACCTTACCAATGCCCTGCGCGGTGTAGTCCATACGCTCGGCGATCTCGACGTTTGTAGCGCCAGTGAGGTGCATTTTAGCTATCTCGACATGCTTGGGCTTGCACATCGCCGTCTGATGCACCACAGCCCTCTGGATGGACTGCTGGCGCTTGAAGAAGGGTTGGTTGACAGGATGGTACTTGTCAAGCAACAGGTCGGGGTCGATGTACTCGAATGCGGTCATTGTGTTCATATGGGTATTTTACGCCATAGCGTGTCTACGGTGCAAAGTATTACATACGCTCATCCACTTTACCAGAAAAATTGAAATAGGTACGCTCATTGCCTTTTGGAAAAAATATACACGGGGGTGCGGCAAAAGCTATCACTTTATAATCTAAATAACCTCGGGGGGTAGTCGCCCCTCAATCAAGCTGTTAGTTATCAGATAAAAATCTATAGGCGCTGCCAATGCACCACCGGATAGAATTCTATCGGCCAGGCGCTGCCAATGTAGGCCGATAGAATTCTATCCGGTGGTGATTGGTGGCAGCTTGGAGCTAGGTGGGATTAAGCTGTTAAATCACCCCCAAATCCCTCAATTCCCAGCTATTCCCATACCCACGCTCTAAAATGTAGGTGGGAAGCTGGGAATTCCACGCCAGCGCTGGGCTGTGGCCAATCTATTCCCAGACTACCCACGTTTTCCGAACTATATAATATACATAAGAATGAGCGTATGTGGTATTTTTCACTTCAAGAGAAAAGTAAAGTTGGGTCAGTTGGGTATAGATTGTCTCCAGCCCGCGTCCCCGCTGGCATTTCCAGGCTTCCCACCTACCTTTCAAATTCCCACCCATTCTGGGTCATTTTCGCCGATATTACTTGACTAACACGCCTAACAGGAATAAGATTACGGTACATTCATAAAAAAGGTGGGTATAGAAAATGTTAAATCGAATAATCGACGCAGCGGCTAAAGTGCACATCAAAACAGTGTGGCTAGACACCATCTACTCATTTTTCTGGTGCGAGTTGTGGTTTTTCCAAAACTACATGCGCAGCATCGTTTCTGATAAGTGGCACAACAGTTATCACTAGCCACTAGCCTACAATTCACCCCCTAATATAGCCCAGTGAGATTCTGGGCTTTGTGGTGTAAGTACCCGATAAACGAACTAAAGGATCGAATATGAGTAAGCAGGTAACATTCAACAAGGGCGGCACTGGTGAATATGTCAAGAGTATTGAGCAGGTACAGATTGCAGACTTATGGCATGTCGGACATCATCTTATAGAAAATGGTAATGACAAGGCGGGCAAGGCTGTTCTTGATGTCTGGCATATTGCCCATGATCTCAAAAAGCATATAGAGCTAAATGGCTAATCACTAGCCTACAATTCACCCCCTAATATAGCCCAGTGAGATTCTGGGCTTTTGGGTGTAAGTCAATTAACTGAATAGGTATAAAGAGTATGTATAAGTGGGAAATTAAGGAACGCGACACAATGCGACTGTTCTATATATTTATTGTGTTTCATATTGCAGTCTCCACCATCACAGTATTAGGGCACGGTTTGTCTTTCATTACAGTATTTTGCGCACCGGCCATATTTGCATTTTGGCTGACATTCAATCCGGTGATTGCTTTTGCACTGTTCGGACTAATCGCGCTTTACCACATAGATACAGAGGAGTAAGTAATGAGTACAACATTAATACCGGCATATGGCCGGGACTATAAATCAGCAAAAGCAGTCAAAGCTGATTGGAATGATGAAAGGGATTTTATCATTGCCGATATGTTCAACCCATATGATGGTAAACCTATCAATAAAAACGACGCTGATCGAGCGGGCATTAAAGTATCAATACGTTACAACAAACTCACTAAACAGGTACAAATATGACACCCTCACAATATGCCCGCGTAGAATCACACACCCACGGCACCCGCGACACACCCGCGCGATTTATCCGGGCGTGTCATAAGTTATTATCTAAACACGGGCGCAAAAGAGAACAACGTGACGCCCGTCATATATGGATACGATCATGTCTTGATATACGCGCCCGAGAATTAGAGTTTATGGATAAATATAGATTCTAATCTCAGCCTACAATTCAACCAGGAAACCCGGCACTAGTCGGGTTTTTTGGTGAGAGACTATCTCACGATCTGGCTAGCCAGACCCACTAACCTGGAGAACTACATGTACTATCATATGACAATCAAGTCATCGAATGACAAAACAGGCGCTATACCCGTCACATCAACAAGCGCCGAATCATGTCCTGATGCCTGCCCGTTAAAAGGTGCCGGGTGTTATGGTGATAACTTCCCCCTGTCACTACATTGGCAAAAAGTAACTAATAATGAACGCGGGTTATCTTTTGATGCCTTTTGTGATGTCATCACATCATTACCTGACGATACATTCTGGCGGCATAACCAAGTTGGCGATTTGCCTGGGAAAGGGAATCGTATCAATACTGCTCAGCTATCCCAACTAGTCAAAGCAAACCAGGGTAAACGTGGTTTCACTTATACACATAAACCCCCAACCAAAACCAATCTAAAAGCAATTCGCCAAGCAAACCAGGATGGTTTCACTATCAACCTATCGGCGAACAGTATCGACCATGCCGATACACTAATGGAATATGCCCTACCTGTAGTGACCATCGTAGACTCAGCATATGCCCGCAAGTCTAAGGGTAAGGTATGGTTAGAGACTCGCGCCGAATGGAAAACCAGAATAGCGCCATTAGACTTTGGGACTAAAAATAAAATCGTATTGTGCCCAGCAACTAATCAGGATACTGATTGTGCTCACTGCGGTTTATGCCAGCATTTCAGGCGCGACTATATGGTGGCTTTTCCTGGTCACGGTGGCGGCACTAAAAAAGTAAACTTAATAGCAAAAGGATAAAAAACTGAGGTGATAAAATGAGAGTTGAAATATCAACAACACTTAGCAAAGTTCCCGATGGGGCCTTTGCTGTGCAACAAGCGGGTGAATCAAAGATTGAGGCCATTGCCAGATCATTAGAGCGTCGATATGGCGGTATGGCGCGGATCAGGCATGATTCATGGCTCCAAAATAGCAGCGGCAAGGTTGAAAGCAATACTTACCAGGTAACGATGACTCGACAGTTACAGGGCTGGTGGAATCGTGGCACTCATGGTGTGGTTGCTGAGGGTTGGCTATATGTTCGCGCATAAAAACCCGACTCTGGGATGAGTTACAGCGTGGCGCTCGAATAACTAACTGAGGGATTGAATTGAAAGGGCGCTGGCTTACTTGTTCAGCGCCGGAATAAGCGGGAAAACCGGACGCGCTAGGGCGTGTGTTGAGGCAAGGTGAATAATGGCGTGACCTTCGGGCCGCTAGGTCGGCGTAAGCCATAAACCCGAACACTAAACCTCTGATCGACGTTAAACGCGGAAGCTGTGGGTTGATAGCCAAGTAGCAGCAACGAACCGGAAACGGGCTTATTGGGTGAAGGCTGGCGTTTGCCAGCGTCTTTTCAATTAAACTTTGACTAACTACTGAGGTGATAAAATGAAAATTAAAGTGGGGATAACGGTTAATGTGGACGTTAAAAAATGGATTGATAACTACGGAACAGATAGGACGGCAGTGCGTCAGGACGTTAAAGACTACTGTTCGAATGTTGTCACAGAGCAATTAGAGTCCGTTGGCGTACTAAAGCACAAAGAACTGTACCCGCGCCAGCCATAAAAAAGGCCAGCAACTTGGGAAGTATGCCAGCCTTTATTTAACGCTTGCACTCAGGATTGATTGAGCGCAGACTTATCCCTTGCTGAGAGATATGGATCGAATTGTACCAACCTGCAATACCAAATTCCAATCTATATTTCTCTCAGCGCCGGTCGGGTAGACCAACGGCAGCGGCTAATCTGTGCAGAAAGTCTTTATCAGTGTAACGTCTGCCACCTTGACGAATGATAAAGCCCCACAACAGGGCAGGAGGAATAGCATGACTACCCGCGCAGTTATATGCGTTGTTACAGGGGAAAAAGGTGAAGTGTATCTAAACTAAGAGGATTGACCAATGACCGAACTAATACCGATAACCGAAACACAAGCTAAGGCATTAAAAGCATTTGGGATTGAGCCTGATATTTGTTATGCAGTACCAAAAAAGCTGCATACACTGATAATGTCACTCGGCGGCAAGCGTAAGCCAATCAAGGCCACAACAATAAAACGTAAAAAACCTGCCCCAAAAACCAACACATTTGCATATGTTGGCGGCAAACACAGTTATCGACCAACCTCATATAGTGGCGGCATTGCTGCAAAATTAGAAGCTGCCTCATTAAGTGACGGCCAGTTAATCACCCGAACCTTTATCTATGGCCTGATCCCGCACCGTGAGAAAAGATCATGGGTTGTACAAACCCTGGTTAGAGATAGAGTTATCAAGCGGGTAGTCCAATGATCATTGAAATCAGCCCGAAATACAGGATTACCAGCGATTCTCGCCAATGGAGGATTGAACAACATTTCAACCGCAAAGACCCGAATGTTTCACCGTGGGAAGCCTTTGCCTTTTTCCCTCGATTTGAGCAAGCGGTGGAATCAATCGGGAATAGGCTCATACGGGAGTCTACAGCCGAGGGGTTAGCCGAGTGTACCAAAGCTATCAAAGATATCGCCACCGCCCTCTCACTGGCTCTACCGGCGGAATATAAGCTGCTCTCTATCGAGCATATCGTTGAGCTGGAGAAACCGGAGCAAAATAAACTAACTGAGGAACTTAATAATGCAGTATAAAATAGACTTTGAACCGCACAAACTGGCTCGAAATACTGATCCAGATACCAGCCATGATGCAGCCAAAAGCTCTAAATCCCTGCGAGAAAATCACTTTGCACTGATATTACAAGCATTGGTGATACCTGGAACCGCTGAACAAATAGGCTATGCTATAACCTCAATGACCTATGCGGCTGTCAGTAGGCGGCTAAAGGAGTTGGAGGGTGCTGGCTTGATCCGTAGAACCGAGGAACGTAGACCAACTACATCAGGTAGACAGGCTATTGTTTGGGAGTTAAAAGAATGAGACATTTTTCTGAATTATCACACAAAGAGGTGATAGCCATTGTTCACGCTTGCCACGATGGAATGATTAGCAAAACCCGTGGCTTAAATATGTCTGGGTTGAGCCATTTAGGTTGCCATAACCTCTATAGCGCAACTGAGGAGGCTATTCTAAAGGAGTGGGAACAATCAAAGGCAGTTATGGAAAAGGAGGCCGCAAATGAACGAGGAATTATTCAGTGAATACCTGCAAATGCGCCTTGAGGCCAAGCTGGTCAAGGTCAATACCCCCACCTCAGTTAAGAGGCTCAGGAATAAGCTGGCTGAGTGGGAGCTAACTGGGTACAACTGTGATGCTATATTGGATCACGCTATCGAAAAGCAATGGCGGGGGTTATATCTTCCACCTCGAATGACCCCCAAGCAGAATCATAAGTCTGCTCCCCTGTTTGCCAAGGATTTAGCCAAGAAAATGCGGATTCCATTCGATCCTACGCCGCAAGAAATCAATAAGTCACGGGCGGTAATCCACGAATTAAACAAAATGCTGAATCCATGAAGCAAATAGGCGAACTATTATCCAAGCAAAATGACGATCAGATAGCCAAATTGACTGACCGGATTCTAACACTGGGAAAAGAAAACAAGGCATTACTCGCTGCTAGTGGCAAACAACAGCGTGAGATTGACTTAATGCTGCAACAGCAAAACTCCTACCGTGAGGAACTAATAGGCAAGAAGCGGCTACAGGAGCAACTAAACGACCTGATAAGGATAAATAATGGCGGATAGACCAGTTGATTTATTTATAGCGACATTGCCGAATATCAAAGACGTTGGACAGAATAAATGGTCTTTTTCCTGCCCAACGCCAGCGCATAAGCGGGGGGACAAGTCTCCCAGCGCATTTATGAAAGTCACTGATTACGATAAACCCCCATTGCTCTATTGTTCAATGGGGTGTGGGTATCATGACATTATTGGCGCTATGGGGTACAGCTATACAGATATAATGCCTTCAAAGGCAGACCGTAAGCCCACCAAACAACGCGGCATATCGCCAGTTGACGCGCTCAGGATGATGACAGATGCCATGTACGTCATGCTGATATGTGCCGAACAGATGAAAACCGGCGAACTATCGGAATCACACCGCTTAGAATTGTACGCTGCAATCAGATCAGCGCACCATGTCGCAAAATTATCAGGGGTAAAACTATGAACTCAGAAAGAAAACGTGCCAATTACAAGCCCCCTATCATTACCGGCGAGGTTAATGGGGTGGAATACCAGATCAATGAGGATCGACACCTTGAATACAAGGCTGTACATGGTGGCGGTAAAACAACCTGGTCTGAGTGGGTCAAGGTGAAGGGCATTAAAAATATCGTTGCTATCCGCCGGAAACTCAAACTGAAACCCAAGCGTACTGATTTCACTGTACCGCGTGATCAAATTCCGGTCATAACATTGTATTCAGGGGTGGCACTGTGACCCTGCTAATAACTAACGGAATCCTGATCTATGCCCTAGCCTGTCTGCCGCCGGATGAATGCCATGCGGCTGCGGAGAGGTTGAATTCTGATTACAGGGATAGAGAGGTTCTATTTTTTTGCGAGGTAACGAAATGTGTGAGCAACACCGCCACATGCGGACATGATTAGGGTAGTCAAGACCGTTAAAGACCTCTCAGCCGTTGATAGGGCCATTATCAAGGCTTTAGACACTACAGCTATGCTGGTGGAGTATAAGCCCTATAAACCCCCCAGAACGCTCAGACAGAGCCGTAAGCTGCACGTAATGATACGGGAACTGGGTGAGTTCTGCGGGGACGAGGACATGAAGGGTACATTAAAAACATTCACGTTCTGGCCGGAAGTCATGAAAACCCGTCATGATGGGTCAGTAGTGGTCAAACCAAAGAGTGAGGCTGATTTCAGTGCTGAGGAAGAATCAGCCTTGATTGAGGCGCTGTATCGGGTAGCAAGTGAGATAGAGGGGTTTGAATATGAAAGTTGTGATAGCGTGTGAGGAATCGCAAGCAATATGCAAAGCCTTTTTAGAGGCTGGGCATGACGCTTATTCTGCTGATTTACAGGAATGCTCCGGGGGTATGCCGGAACGTCATATTCAGGGTGATGTGCTGAAAATACTGCATAGAGGCTGGGACTTAATGATTGCCCATCCACCATGCACCTACATAGCGAATAGCGGGGTTAAGCACCTGTATACTGACCCCGAAAGGTGGATCAAACTGTTCGATGCCTGTGAATTCTTTACCAAGCTACTCCACGCGCCAATACCAAAGAAGGCTATCGAAAACCCCATACCCCACAAATATGCCTTGCGTCTGATTGGCAGAAGCTATGATCAGTTAATCCAGCCATACCATTTCGGGGTAAAAGAATCCAAGGCCACCTGTCTGTGGCTGGAAGGACTAAACCCATTGATCAACACAACAGACCTGAAATATGAAACCGACCGTCTACCAAAGAATGAGGCGCATAAGACACACTATATGTCTCCCGGCCCGGAACGGAGCAAGGAGCGATCCAAAACCCTAGCCCCAATCGCTGATAGAATGGCATATCTATGGGGGAGTCCTGTTAAGACTCAACTATTTTGAGGCGACCTAAAATACCGATAATCATATCTGTCCCCCGCAGACCTGGTTGGCAGGACATGACTAAACCGCCGGAGGAACGTGGTGAAAAGTTGCAAAGTGTGCAAAGAGAAGTTCACGCCGACGTTCAAAAAAATGCAGCCAACATGCGGCAAGACCGAGTGCGCGGTAGAGTGGGGCCGAAAGCTGCGGGGGAAAGAGACACGAAAAGCCCTCGCAAAGCACCGAGAAAATGACAAATCATGGGTCAGGAAAAAAGCACAGGAAGCGTTTAACAAGTACATTCGTGAGCGAGATAAGGATTTGCCCTGTATATCCTGCGGGATTACCACCGGACAACGCCATGCCTCTCACTACAGGAGCAGGGGCGCTGCACCGCAAAATCTGGCATACCATGAAGATAATGTTCACGCCAGTTGCGCTCAGTGCAACACTTTCAAGTCAGGGAATATCGGGGAGTACAGGATCAGGTTGATCAGGAAAATCGGGTTAGAGCAGGTTGAATGGCTGGAAAACCAGAATGAGCCGTACAAGTACACGATTGAGGAATTACGAGAAATCAGAGATATTTACAGGGCCAAGGCAAAGGAGTTGAAATGATATTGACACGATTCGCACTATTTCATGATCGTACACTGGGCAAGCTGTTCTATGAGGATGAGGAATACTACACCATAGAAAACCCGTGGCTTAATAATCAGCCCAATATCTCCTGCATACCGGAAGGGGATTACACCATGATCAGGGTGGATAGTCCGAAATACGGGGCGAATATGTGGGAGATTTCCAACGTCGAGGACAGAACCCACATACTCATTCACGTTGCGAACTTTGCCAAGGATGTGCGCGGCTGTATCGGTTTTGGCAGCGAGATATTTGCCAATCTGGAAGGGGTAGCCAAGTCACGGGACGCAATAAACAAGTTTTATCAGCAGACAAAGGACTATAATCACCTGCGACTGACAATCAGATCAGGAGCAATCGTGTAATGGGTATTCTAGGCAAGCTATTAGGATCAGACGCTATTATCAAAGGGGGCATGAACCTCATTGACGATATGTGGGAAACTGACGCTGAAAAGCGTGAGTCAAAGACCAAGGCTAAGATTGACCTAATGACTGCATACGCACCGTTCAAGGTGGCTCAGAGGTATCTGGCCCTACTGTTTGGCGGTACATATCTGGTTAGTTTCTTCACCGTCCTGGTTATGACGCTTGGAAGCATAGGCGATACTGAAGCTGTATTCACCGTATTGGAGCAGTTCAAGATTAGCTGGATTATGCTGACTATCGTGGGCTTTTATTTTGGCGGTGGGTTGGCGGAATCTATCGCGCCGAAAAAATAATTTGCCCCTGATTCCCAAAGGGCTACACGCAACGAACCCCCTGTTTTCTCACCGATTGACCCTGTGTTTATGGGTGTCAAGCATTTTTCGCCCCCCTGCCAACAAGGGGCTTCGGCCCCTTTTTTTATATCTACTTTACCCCCTTCACCGGCATTCTAAAGCCAAGTCCACCAGCCTTTACCCCTGTCTCACCTTGCTTGTAGACAGTGATCTTGCCACCGCGGGCTAGGTATTCCTCAGTGTCCTTGGCGACCTTTTCCCGCGCCTCACGCTTGGCTTTCGGTATTGCAGACATATATCACCTTTTCGCTTATAACTTTCTGAATAGTATCCACACTATCCTGATCAAATGTCACAAATATAGGGGAGTCGCGCTTTAGCCAATTCTCAACAACCTGCCTCGACTGCCCTATTTCGGCTGCTATGTCAGCCAGCCGTCGCTCCGATATGGCAACGTAATGTTTCAATTTAGTCTGCATATTACGCCTTGATCAGTTCATAGCGTGGCAGTTCGTCAAGCCAATCGTCTAAATCAGCCCTTAGATACAGGACTTTTCGTGGGCCAGCTTTTATATACTTTGGTGTGGCTATGCCTGAATAAAGCTCGCCGGTATGCCTTGATAGGCGTAAAGCCCCAGTGGTAGTGCCAATATAGGCTGCGGTGTCTACCGTACCGAGTGCGGCCCTTTCGTTCATGGGCATTGTACTTTTGGTTGCGCCTGTCATGCTTAACTCCTTTTGATAGTCAGCAAGAGTCTACCCCCGCATATATATTTATGCAATCATTTGTTGCAATGCCCTGAGAATAGGAGTAAATTTATACCTCCACTAACGAACTATAGGATTGAATATGAGTACAGTTCTGCACCGCCAAACATTTATCCCGATCAAACAAGTCGTCGTCCGTAAGCACAAAATGGACGATAGTGTTGTTGAAATCCTGCTAATCCCAGACGATCCTACCTCACGAATTGAGCATGAGGAGGTAAGGCTGACTATTTATGCTGGAGCCGACAAGCCAGCACCGGAGGTAATCAATGAACTCACAAGTTAAAACAGTCTGGGAAACACTTTCCGCTATTGACGTTAATGAGCATGTTAAGAAAAAGGGCAAGTTCAGCTATCTAAGCTGGGCGTGGGCATGGGGTACGCTGAAGGCTTGCTATCCTTCCTCGACCTTTGAGAAGCATACGTTTACCAGTGATTCGGCGGTTGACGTTCCTTACATGCGGGATTCTGAGGGCCAGACGTATGTGCAGGTATCCGTTACAGTCGAGGGTATTACGCTCTCTGAGGTGTATCCGGTGCTGAATCACCAGAACAAGTCTATTACCAATCCCAACAGTTTTGACGTTAATACCGCGCTCCAGCGTTGTTTAGCCAAGGTTATCGCCATGCACGGGTTAGGGTTCTATATCTTTGCTGGTGAGGACTTGCCGGAAGCTGATCTAGGCGAGGTTATAGCCAATGAAATGCGTAATGAGGCTCCTATCCCCAATGAGGGCGATTTATCGAAAGCACTGGGTCTTGATCAAAAGGAAGCCGCCGATTGGAAGGCAATAGAAGGTCTGTGCGAAATGACCGGCAGTAATCTCGAAACAGTCAAGACATGGGTGGCCGGTGAAGGCACTATGGAAGGCGCTATTGCTCATTTGAGGGGTAAGTTGTGAAAAGGTGCTGGCTATGGCTTCACGATTGGACTAAATGGGAAATGATCACCGTTACACACGCGCTTGGCGGTGGCCAATATAACGTACAGGAACGGCATTGCAAAGTTTGTGGATTAAAAGCGCGGAGGAATTTGTCATGAACAGGATTGAATTAGAACAAGGCTCACTGGGCTGGCACGAATGGCGCTTTGCCCACCGTAATGCTTCTGAGGCCGCTACAGTCATGGGTTGTAATCCGTGGCAGACAAAGTGGCAGTTGTTTGAGCAGAAGCAGAAAGGGGTTATCGAGAAAGCTAATTGGGCTATGCAACATGGCAATAACCTGGAAGAAGCGGCAAGGCAGAAAATGTCTGAAATCCTTGGTGTAGACCTTGAGCCAGCGGTATTTCATGACGGCGATTGGTCTGCGTCACTGGACGGCTATGCCGAGAAAGACGGCAAAAGCTGGAAGGTTGAGATTAAATGCCCGTTCTCAGGTAAGGAAGGGTCAACGTGGGGCGCGTTACAGGAAGAAAATCCCCGTATCGAGGATCATTATAAGTGGCAGATTGTCCACCAATCCATTGTCTGTCCGACTGACTTCACGTACTTTTTCGTCTTTGTAGACGAGGATACATGGGATTTCACCATGTTTACCCCGACTGACGAGGATATAGCGGCCCTGAAAGCCGCATGGGAAGATTTCGAGGCCAATCCGCCGGAGCCTGACTATATCCAGCGTACTGATAGCGAGTTTGAGGCTATGGTCAACACCCATAGGGCGCTCACAGGGCAGCGTAAGGCGATTGACACGAACCTGAAGGCTATTGAGGGGTCGATCAAAGAAAGCTGTGACATGCGTAATACGGAAGGATTCGGCACTAAAGTAACCGTTGTCGAGCGTAAGGGTAATGTCCAGTACAAGAAAGTCCCTGAATTGGAGGGAATTGACCTCGATCAATTTAGGGGTAAATCAAGCCAGTATCTCAGGATCACGCACCCAAAGGAGGCGTCATGAGGCCGATTGAATATGACGAGCGACACTTTATCCCAGCTAAAAATGGGCGGAAGGCGCGTAATGAGTACGAAACCAAGCGCGGGTTATTCCACGGCTGGATCACTGAGGGGCAAATCAATGACGAACTGTATGCTGCGGCTATCATAGAGCAGCCTGACGGCTATGTTGTTACCATTCCAAACCACAAAGTACGATTTTTAGATACAGAGGAGCAATAATGCAGAACTTTTTTCTAGTGGGCAATCTGGGCAAAGACCCTGAACTACGGCACACCAATAACGGTGACGCTGTAACCAACTTTTCTATGGCCGATACTGAGCGTTATACAGATAAGTCAGGCGAGAAGGTGGAAAAGACTGAGTGGTTCAACTGCGTAGCCTTCCGGCGTCAGGCAGAGGTAATAGCTGAGTGGGTCAAGAAAGGACAACAACTGGCTGTAGAAGGCAAGATCAGAACCAGGACGTATGAAAAGGACGGGCAGACAAAATACTTCACTGAAGTTCATGTCCGTAGCTTTGAGTTTATCGGGGGCAAATCACCGGACTACCAAAAGCCAGCCGGTGAGAAAAAGCGGGAAGGGGCGCAGAAGGACGACTTTGGGGACTCGATACCTTTCTGATCTGCGCGGGGAAGTGCTTAGACGGGCTTCCCTAAGCTGAGTTCATCAGCCCTTTCCTGTGTCAACACACCAGCAGTTACCGCCGCAGCCATGAAGCCAATAGTCTCTGCATCCTCCACGTCTACAATGTGATCGCGTAGAATAAACCTGTTGCGTATCTTAACCATTACGGGGTTAGTTGACTCGTTAAATAAGTCAGCTTCCGGCCCTGTGAACTGGTTCACAAACTCACTGGACTGCATTGTGGTTTCGTACGCACCGGGTTCTGGCGGTACGCCTATGTTTGAGTCCCATGTTGGTAGCTCGCCAACCGTTGCTGTGCCGTAATACTCGACAACTAACGCCCCGTTGTTGTCAATGAATGAATTGCGATAGTTCGCTTGGTCAGGATCAGCAGCAGGGTACTGAGTTACGCCGTTGGGTGTTTCTAGTATTATGTGTCTCATTCTATTAACCCATTTTGTCGTGCGAGAGTATCAAAGGCCTCATTCCACTCTGCGGTTTCATAGGCGTGTGATCCCATGTTTACGTTAGTCGCAACACCTAACAAAGCCGTGAGAATGTATCCTTTCCACATTATCGGAGTCATTGATGAGGCCCATCCCAAACCACAGTTTACTGGTAGGTGTATTGTAGATGCCACACGACCCGCAGTAGACGCGAGCAGATGAAGACTGATGAGATTATTGGTAGTATTACCATTAAAAGTGCTTATGTAGGTTCCATTAGGCGTTTTATACAGGTAGCAGTTGTTTCCTCTGCACACACTACCTAATGTATGTATATCATCAACATCACCAACAATCGCACCTGTAGAAATGTTGATTTCCATCTGCTCACCGTTACCTACTCCAGCCCTCAAGAACAGGTTGCCAACACCGTCACCACCGTCCCTATATATGTTTATATCTTGGTATCCAGTATTTATAACCCCCGAGAAATCTGTCGCTGGCTGGTCGTTGCCTATGTTCGTTAGCGTTCCTGCTTTGTTAACTGAACACAAATAGAATGTATCTGGTGTTGTACCCGCATCCACAGCAATCATATAGATGAGATCGTCAGTCAGGTCATACATGATCCCGCCCCAAGCATCACAATCTGCGTTAACATCAGTATGAGCTATCGACCATTGTGATACTCCTGCACTGTTGTAATATGTAATATTGCTTGTTCCGTAGGGTAAATACACATAATCGCCATTACCGTCAAAGCCCTCTGCATAGCGAGAATCATCAAAGTTTCGCATACCCGGAATGACCTTTGGCTGTATGTACCAAGGGTAGCGATAAGCTGGACGAGAATCTGGATAAATTTTACTAGGCATGGGTGACTCCATTTATGACGTAATTAACGTTCACACTACAGGCCAATTGGAGATACCTAGCTGTGCCGTCCATTATAATGCCTGTGATCTCCAGCGTGCCGTCGTCTGCCAGAGCTGTATCTCCGCGCAGCATACCCGTAGCGTCAGTGGACTCCGAGGCTGATCGGCTTATCTCTGTGATCGTCCCCGCTCCACCCGACTTATTGGTTATGCTTACGGCCACTGTACAGGCAGCCGATGCTGTGAATATAGTGGCTAGTGAACTGGCTGAGTAACTGCCTTGACTGACTAATGCTGTTGTCATGCTTGCGCTCCGTAAAATAATAGTAGACCGACGCTCGTACCGCTTGCGTCCACGTAGGCTTTAATTGATTGTTGAGTGCATAGACCCACGGCACTGTCCGTAGCCATGTTATCTTCATCAAGCACTCCTGCGGTAATCACAGCACCACCGATGCTTAGGCTAGTGATACCAGCCACCACTCCAGCGTCAACGGTCACCGCCCCGTCTAAAGTAATCACCTGACCAGCGGTGGGGGTGATGGCTAAAGTAGAAGCTCCACCTGAGCTAATAGTGTTGCCATTGATGGTTATGTCATCAACTGTTACTGTGGTCAGCGTACCCAACGATGTGATCTGAGCCTGAGCAGCTCCGGTTACAGTAGCTGCCGTGCCGCTGGCGTTACCTGTAACATTACCTGTTACGTTACCTGTAACATTACCTGTAACATTACCTGTTACGTTGCCGGTCAAATTACCTGTTACGTTGCCGGTCAAATTACCCGTGATCGTTCCACTTACTGTCAATGCCCCGTCAAACTGTACGTCACCACTATCGACCCATAATGCCCAGTTAGTAGCGCCTTCACTTGGCGCACCAGCTATGTACATGGTAGCCGCAGTTGTAACCGTTCCAGTGGCCGTGATATTCGGCTCAGTCAGATAAACAGCGGATACCAGGGCTGTAGTACCGGTGGGGATAGTGATTGCATTGCTGTTGAGCATTGCCAATCTATGCGTGTTTTCAGTAGCGTCAGCCGTGAATGCAGCAGGATCAATCGAGATAAACCCAGTGTTAGCAACCGACTGCCAGCCAATCTTGACTGCATCAACCGCCTTAACTTCAATGTCTATAACGTCGTCAGTATCCGCCGTGATCGAGGAATCCCCGTCAACGTCGAGTATGATCTTGTTACCATTGCTGTCCTGTGTGCCTGTCCATACTGTCTGACCGTCCTTATCTATAGAGTTCGTGATTTCAGTCTCTATGTCAGCCATGGTGTTGTTATGCACCGTTGAGTTAATGGTTGTACCTGTTACGACAGGATTACCGGCTGGAAGCGTGTACGTACCTGCGCCGTCCCTAGAGATTGAACTACCCTCCCGATTCCGTTACAATACATGTCTCTCTAGCATGTAACGGTATCATAATATGCTTAAAAAAACGCCCAATAGAGGATTTTCTGTAATCATTATTGATTACCTCCATAGAGGAGTTGTTCTAATTCGTCCAAAGCGCGTCTTTTTTCCGCTTCCTCAGTTATTCTACCACTCGCAACCGTTCCGCTACGAGCAACAGTACCTTTAGGATTAGGCTCCCTTAAAATCTTGGCGAGTAATGCGGCGTCAGCCGTATTCTGCCCCAATTTAGAGGCAAGAACCCCTATAGCCGCGCTACCACCTTGACCAGCGCCTAAAGCGTTAGCCAATGTTCTTGAGCCTAAATCAACGCCGATAATACCGCCTCTCGTCGAGGACAGTTCTGCGGGGTCAATCGCCTCCTGCAAATATCGCAAGTCGGTCAATTCTCTGTTTACGCTGTCTAATTCACCAGCTAACGGGGATCGCTTTGATAACGCCTTTCTTGAGCTATCCGCTACAGCCGCATAAACATTAGCGTCAACCCCTAGCTCTGGATTAAGCGCACTGGCATTGTAAACATTCGATCCTTTGTCGCCAAACGTCTGCTTAACCTGCTGCACTACTTCTGCGGGTATCTGCCCTTCTGGGTATTCACTTAATGCTGCGGCCCTATGCGTACCAGCAAGCTCATTAACTCTCGCCTGATCTTTTACCGGATCAGTGCTACCCGCTATCGTGCCTTTCCTTGCCGCTAAATCGTCAACATTAGTGTACATTTCCTCAAGGGGTATATCGTCCATACCGGCAACAATATCCTTCTGCTCTCTCACCTTTTTACCGGCAAGCCGTCGCAATTTCTGATTCCCACCCTCAAAAGGAGTACCTTGCGAAACAATGCCACTCTCATTGTGGGTAAGCCTCACCTTCTCGTCCAACCCCTTTTTAGCCGCCCTTTTAAGCTGCGTGGGGTCTAATCCTGCCCCACCGCCAGAACTAAGCAAGGCATGTTTGTACAAAAACTCTGTCGGCACTACTGCACCTGGAACTCTAAGCGCGTTGTTCACAGGATCGAGATATGTTCCGGCGTCGGCAACTACGTCAGCCGCCTTTCCAGCGCCTTTTAGCGTTTTCCCGATAATAGAGGTTTTTGAGGGAACCTTTGACGCAAGCTGCAAGGCCTTTCCTGTCGCTCCAGCACCACCTGAAATAACGCCAGAAACGTCACTCAG
>Ga0080013_1001165_pt1 | contig 35706 bp, 32 predicted proteins | sample ETNvirenome_6_85_FD_69236 | JGI IMG/M metagenome (GOLD analysis project Ga0080013, IMG submission 69236) | Marine viral communities from the Pacific Ocean - ETNP_6_85 (SPADES assembly) (version 2) | ecosystem: Environmental > Aquatic > Marine > Oceanic | place: Pacific Ocean | collected 2013-06-19
TTCGTCATTCCACTCAGCCGCTTCCCCAACCTTGTTATCCGCGATCCGGTACGCCTTTACCTGGGCCGGAGTCAGTTTATCCGCCACAATGACCGGCATCTCCAGCCAAGCCAAGGATAACGCAGCCAAATACCTTGTATGGCCTACAATGATCACACCGTCACTATCCACAACAATCGGCTGCTGCCAGCCATACTCTTTCAGGGATACCGCCACCTTCTGGATGGCTGATGCGTTATCGCGGGGATTCCTGTGATATGGGTGGATCTTATCGGATGACCATGTCTGGACGTTCATTGATGGAGATGGATGATCCTTGACCACTCTGAGATCCGGCTTCACTGGCTCGTCAATGAGATGCTCGAGCGGTAGGCCGAACTTCATCAACTGGGTCTCCCAGGCTTTAATCGATCCACCCTTGGCCGGTTCAGTCAGAGTCTGGAGCCACTGGAATGACCAGTTATAGGCCTCCTCTACATCAAAGCCCTGGTAATCATCCTTCACCCAGAGCCACTTGTGATGCCATACCCCTACACTGGACCCGAGCTTTATCTCTCCCTCGTGAATATAGGTCAGGGTCTTCCCCACCATAGGCTCCCTAGCAGTATCGAAATCTGGGGCCTCATCCAGCCTGACCTTGCCGCTCCTCAGATCCACCATCACGCAATCGAACAGGAACGCCTCTGTATCCGCTACCGACAGAATCCTCTCCCAGGTCCCAGGCTCTAAGTATTCCTCCCAGTACAGCCGGTGAAAATACACCTTACCACTGATCTCCTTGCCGACATTATCTCCGGCCCTCTTGATCACAGACCCCTTCAGCGTTCTCAACTCCTTCATTTCCAATCCTCTATACTGATGCGTAAATGCCTGATCTCTACAGACATATCGTGTATCTCATCTACTAGCTGCCTCACGGCCATGGCAATAACAATGGCCGATAGCCCTATCTCGAAAACGAGAGCAAGCAGCAGCCACCAGTATGCTGTCATTCAGCCTCCAACTCAGCAATCCTGCCTAACGCAACACTAAAGAATCGCCCTTCCCTCATTGCTTCCCTTGCCCAATCAGGCATCAGCGTCACGGCCTATGTTATATCCCACCCAACACCCGATAATGAAACTCACCACCGCTAGCATTATTGTCTCAATCATTTCGCTGGCCCTATCCGTAGGCTAATCGTAAACCCTTTCCATGCTTTTTGAATGTCGGTACTCCAATCGTGAGTGTTGTGCCACATTTCAATCTTGTGGCCGATCCGGAAAGCAAACGCCGCCTTACGCCCGATCTTCTTAACAATGTAGTAGCTGTAGTAGTGGAATCTCTGGTCGTCGGCCCGAAGGAACTGCCAGCCGTAAACTCCTCTGGAATCATGGACATACTGCTGCCCAGCCAGAACTCGGGTCTTGGCTTCACGCATATTGACCGATAGCCCCCTGGTAAATCGCATGTTGTTCACAGGGTTCCGGACAGCCAGCCACCACCATTGATTCAGGAACTGGTCAGATCCGCCCCAGACAATCCCATTCGCATCCCAGTAGCCCCGCCGGTCTCCCTTGGCCCCCTCTCTATCATTTCCCCAGATCCACGCCCACCTAGGTAGAGAGACAAGCCACCAAGATCTGCCGGTGTTGTACTCCGTAAACGGGTCTTTGAGCGATGATTCCGTCTTGAACAACAGCGCCACCGGCACTACGAACAACCCCAAAAACATCAGCGGTATCCGGATCAATGCCAGTACCGTCCACTGCAACACAACCTCAAGTAGTATCTTCATAGCTCCTCCGTTAGTGTGGGCCTGCCAGACAACTCCGCCTCAACACGGCATATTTCATAAACCAACTCCGCAATAATATCACTCATCACTCTTCCCCTTCTCAGCCGCCCTCTTCCGCTTCATGTAATTAGCATGCTTCTCCCGACGAGCAGTGCATACAGCACAATCACCACCAGACCCACTCAGCGACTTCTCCAATACCGCAATCCTTAAATCGCGCTCCTCGCACCCAAGACACGCTTCAAGACCATCAACCACCTTCTGGGCCATATCATCCACCCCCTTCTTCGTCACCTTAACTTTGACAGCCGGAGTCTTCACCTTCTCATCCGGCCAAATATGTGCCTCGCTACTCCAATGCTTACTACCGCATACCGAACACTTCGGCGCTCCTGTCTCTCCCATCTCTGTGAACTCACTGTGAACTCACAAACCACAATATACCCCTGTGAACTCACATTCAACCCATTTGTGAACTCACAACCCCCTTTTGTGAACTCACATCAGGATATGTGAACTCACATACCAATGCTGCTCAACACAATCCCCTACACAGCCCAGCAGCTCTGGGTAAAGCACATCACACAATTACTTGGAAAATTTTGTGAAAATTGAGACGGGCATCCTATAAGAATTGAACAAGGCGCGGCGCGGCCTGTAAAAGGGGGGTCGGGGGGGGTCCGAAAGCCATAGAATGCGGCCTCCAGGGGAAAAGAAAGTTTCACACCTGCACATAAATAGTGGCCTCTAGCCGATCCGCAACCTTTATCGTGATGCACGAGACCTCCTATTGATGCGTCAATGAGCCGTCAATCACCACTATCATCCCCGTGAATGGGGCCTTGGATCTGGTGGATCTAGCCTGGGGTCAGGTGTTGATCCCAATAGAATCAATGACTTAGCTGCCTATTTAACATAATGTTTATTACACGCACTCTCTATCCCCCAGCACCTACTTACCCTGGAGGCCAATGAATACGGGGAGGTTGCCCCAACCCAGTGTTACCTGGGTCAAGGACTGCTACGGCCTCGAAGAGGAGGGAAGCCGTCATTAATGCTGAGAGTCGCGCCGTTCCTGGCTCTCAGCCTGAAGCTGCTGCTCGAGGGCCATGAGGGCCGTTGGGTCCATATTGTCCAGAACCCTTGCTGAATGGGCCTGCTGGGCATTGTCCTCTTTAAAGAGACCGCCTAGCTTCGCCAGGAGCTGCCACGCTGATGTCCTGGCACTCGAATTGGTGTCAGGCCCCTCTCCACGGGCTTCTACAAGCAGTCCGGTGCTGACAAGCTCGACTGTTATGCCTGCTGCTCGGGAAATCTCACGCTCCAACGCCCAGATATGTCGTTTTATCTTCGGGTTCTTCAGCAGCGCACTGGCCTGGGAAGCGGCTGACTTTTCGCTGTACCCTGCTTTAATAGCGGCTTGTGTGCCATTGTTGGATACGACCCACTCTCTGATGAAAGCTCTTTGGAACTTGTTAAGGTCCTGATCAGAGTCTAGGTCTACAGGAGGAGGTTCAATGGTTTCCTGGGGTTTGGTGAGCATTCCGGCCATAAGACGCTGTAAGCGGTCTGCAGCGGCCTGATACGGGCTTTCTGAGAGCTTTGTACCGTTTCTTACGACTGGACCCAGTTCTACTACCTTCTGGAGGTTGTACTTCCACTGGGCGAAGTTCTCGCAATACGCCAGGAGAACCGGCGGAGAGTCAAGTATGTCCTGGCCTTCAAGTAGATCTATGATCACTGGCCAGTACTTCTTGGCCTCTTCGGACAATCCGGCTGGTTGTTTGACTGTCATGGCTTTCGGCCTCCAAAGATTGAACTGATCAGTCCACCGAACCCTGGGATCTGATCTGGTGTGCCTCCGGCTGCAACCGCCATTCTCATTGCCTTCTCGGACGATCGCACTCCAATATATTTGTTCACTGGCACACTGAATATTGACAGCATTGACGCGATACCCAGGCCGAGCTGCAGAACTCCGCTGGCATGTTCAAGCCCTTCGGTCCACAGGGCAATAAAAATGGCACTCACAGTGATTAGAGTGACTGATGACATGGTCAGGATGCAGACCCTGGCGATCATTGGTCTGGTGCTGCTCCCAGGCCCATCCATTTCGGCCAGGACCCTGAGTTGCTCGGTGTGTTCATGTTCTAGGCCCAACTCCGCATCCAGCTTGGCCTGGACCTCGGCTGACTGCCTGGATATGAGATCGATTGCTTGCTGGCCAGTTGTATCCGGCCCCAGGTCTGTGCCAGTGGGTAATATCGCGTTAATGACGGGTAGCAGTGGAGCGAGTGGAGTTGCTCCCAGGGCTAGGCTGGCAAAGGGCAGGAGCCGTTTCAGGAACTTCACCGCTTGACCTCTAGTAGTGGGCCTGTTGCGATGTCCAGGGTCAGGTGTTGAATGTCTTTGGTCAGTGCGTAGAAATCAGTGATGGATGTCCGTGAATGCCCTACTCCGGCCAGATCCGCCATTAAGCTGGACCCCAGGCCGATACAGCCCTGCAGGTCCTTGGCCCAGTTCGCTATATGGATCAGGATCGCACTCCGGCCTGGGACCTCGGCCACTTCCCAGAGTTGGCCCTGGTATGCGCTGTCAGCCCCGAATCTAGGGCTGTCTACGCGAATCATGGAATATGACGCTGTTGGAATACAGGAGACGTTGGGCATATTGTCGAGCCAGGGCCGCTCGATGGAGTACCAGATCCGGTCTCGAAATTGCCACTTTCCCAGAACACGGTCCTGAAAATGGGCAAATCGGGTCATTTTTACGGTGTCAGACAAAATATATTTTCTCCTCTACAACCCGCATTTTAGCTGGTCCCAGTCACCTTTTCACTACTTATCTGGGCCTAATTCGGAAATAGGGGGTTGTAATGCGAAGTATATTTCGTTAGTGTTCGGACACCCCGAACAACAACGCAAGCACAGGAGAACGACAGAATGACCCATCTAACAGATCTACAGAGTTTCACCGTACCGGCTGCAGCCCAGGCCCTTATTGACCAGGGGGCATTGGTTGCCGCTGGTAACAGTGCAGGCAAGGACAGCGCAGCCCTGCTTATCTACCTGCGAAGAGTAGTTCCCGCCAGCCAACTGGTAATCGTCCATGCTGACCTGGGCCAGTTTGAGCATGACGGTGTTCTCACCGCAATCGAAGAGGTTGCCGGTGACATCCCGCTACTCGTGGCCAGGGCTACCTTCGGCAAGAATGAGGCCAACGGTTTTGGCGCGTCACCCAAGACATTCCTGAATCTGGTCCGCCGCCGCCATGCAGCCAATCTGGCCAAAGGCAAGAACGTCTCTCCCTGGCCCGATACCAACGCCAGGGAATGCACCAGCGATCTCAAGACCGGCCCGATCTGGGTAGCCCTCAAGCACTATGCGAAGGCCAACGGTTTTGGTAACACGATCATCAACTGCAGGGGCATCCGAGGTGATGAGTCTGCATCCAGGGCGAAGAAATTGTCTAAGCGCGGCTCACTCTACCTCGAGAAGGGCCAGTGTGGGGCGAAGCGCAAGTCTGACGGCCTCACCCCCTGGAACGCCTGGAACTGGGACGCGATCCATGATTGGACCTGCACCACTGACCGAGGCGGCGAAGGCTACAAGCCTGGGGCAACGTATGAGGTGTTTGAGATCATCCGAGCTGCTGGTGAGGTCCCGCATCCAGCTTACGGCTACGACTACGATGCCAAGATTGCCAGGGGCAACCAGCGACTGAGCTGCAAGTTCTGCGTCTTCGGCTCCCAGGGCGATCTCAGGAATGGCTACGCTGCAGATCCAGAGCTGTTTGAAGAGATCTCAGCCCTGGAGAAGGAGACTGGCTGGACCTTCTTCAACGGTCAGACCCTGGCCGAGCGAACCAACATCATCACAACAGACAAGGCGGCGTAACCATGAACACCAACCTAATCACAACAGACAGGCCCCGCATAGCCATACCGGCTGGGGCCTATGTCTGGAGCTACGGCGGCGGTGTAGACAGCACTGCTGGAATCATCGAGTGTTTCAACCAGGGCCTGGATGCTCCGGCAATGATCACCTTCGGTGACACTGGGGCCGAGAAGCCTGAGACTTACGCCTATCTGGACATTTTTGATAAGTGGCTGGTCTCCGTTGGCTGGCCCAAGATCACTCGCTGCAAGAAACTGGTCCTGCCGAAGACGGCCAAAGAGAAGTACACCGACTTCATTGGCAACCTGCTTTTCGGTGAGACTCTCCCCTTCTACTCATGGGGTAAGATCTCATGCTCTCCCAAGTGGAAGCAGATCCCCCAGGATTATGCGATCAAGGGTTGCGGCTCCTGGCACAACAAGATCGAGCCAAGCAAGGCCTGGGTGGATTTCCAGAACGGCGCTCCGGCCATCACCAAGATGATTGGATACGATTCTACTGAGATCAGCAGGATCGAGAAATCCGACAAGGCCAACGCGAAGAACAAGTCTCCGTTTGCCTTCCAGTACCCGCTGTATGAAGCAGGCCTGGACCGTCAAGCATGCATCAAGATCATCAAGGCTGCTGGCCTCCCAGTCCCCTTGAAAAGTGCCTGTTGGGTATGCCCGAGCAGTCAGCCCTGGGAAGTGATTTGGCTGGCCGCTGTACATCCTGATCTGTTTGAGACCGCCTGTGCCGTCGAGCGCAAGGCCCTGACTGGGAAGCATAGCAGATGGGCGGAGGTTGTGGATTTCCTGGGCTGGGAGGATCTGATCAAAGAGTACGATCACTTCCCGAAGTTCAAGGCCTGCTTCGGCCTGGGGATCAGCTATAGCTGGAATCACCTCGCAAGGCTTGAAGGCATCCATGATGCGGACGGCAACTTCATTGGCGATCCGGCTAAGTTACTGGCCAGGGCCAATGAGCTGAAAGCTGATGGCGGCAACGCTGCAGACAGGAGGACCTGTGCATAACATAAGAAAACTTACTGTACTATCTTGTGGAGCAGGCCGCGATTCCTGCGCGATCATTGCCAAGCACCTCTCTGGCGAATACCAGATCCCAGGTGAGTTTGTGGCGGTCTTCAGTGACACTGGCAACGAGCATCCGCACACTTACGAGACGATCACCAGGGTCAAGGCCTTGTGTGCTGAGAAGGGCGTGAAATTCGTACACCTCACGCCAGACCTGGGCTACCACACTGAAGCCTGGAGGACATTGACTGGTCAATGGTCCCGCACCAACTCGGTAACCTCTAAGGCCTTCGGCAAGGCTTGTACTGACAACCTGAAAATCAAGCCCATCTACCGCTGGCTGAACGATTACTGTGGTGAGCTGCTCGGGATTCCGAAGGACCAGCGCCAGGATCGAGGCAAGCAGGAGATTGTGGAGTGGGTGAGCAGATACGGCCAGATCGACATGATCGTCGGGATCGCCCAGGGCGAAGAGAAGAGGCTTGGTAAGGACTTTCCTCAGAAGTGGGCTACCGCCTGCATCAACAGGATCTACCCGCTGATCGACTGGGGGATGAACGGCAACGATTGCATCGAGTACCTCGACTCATACCAGCGCCTGGGCAAGGTCTATCCTTCCAACTGCATGTTCTGTCACTACTCCTCAAAAGCAGAGGTCCTGTGGCTGTACCGTCAGTACCCTGAGAAATTCTCGGAGTGGGTAGGATACGAGAAGGCCAAGATCGATGCCAACCGTGAGAAGCAAGCCGCCAGGGGCAAGCCGAATCATGGCGTGAACGGGGCCAAGCTGCTGCCGGTCATCCTGCTTGAAGCCGAAGAGGAGTTCGGTCACCTGGGGAATGAGGATCTCGATGACATCAAGAGATCTCACGGCCAGTGCGGGGTGAATGCCTATTGATAGACCCAGGGGCTTCGGCCCCGCTGTCGAGAGGTGATGTACCTCTCCTGATGAAGGCCCCCAGGCCGAAACAGCTAAAGAAGTATCTTTCGCAGTATAATTATGCGATGATGCGTCAATACGAACCGAAACTGACTAGGAGAACGACATTATGATGAACATCCCGCAAATCAACCTGGGGCAGGCCACGCAGTTTCTCACTGCTTGGTTCGCTGCAGGTAATAAACAACCGGTGACCCTCTGGGGTCCCCCAGGCGTTGGCAAGTCTGCCATCACCGCCGAACTACCGGCCCGACTCGAAGAGATCCAGGGCCATCCCTGGGGCTTCATCGATGCCCGACTGAGCCAGTTCCAAGATGTAGACCTCCGAGGTGTGCCATCAATCGAAGCTGGCCACACTACTTGGAACACCCCCGACTGGCTCCCCAACGTCGAGAGGGATGGAGAATTCGGCATCCTGTTTCTGGATGAGCTGTTCCTGGCATCCGATTCAACAATCGCTGCAGCGTACCAGTTGCTGCATGATCGCTGCTTGGGTGACTATGTTCTGCCCGAGGGCTGGGTTGTACTCGCTGCATCCAACAGGCCCGAGGACAAGGCCGGTCTGCGATCCAACTTCAATACGGCGGTTTCCAATCGCTTCGCCACGCACTTCAATATCATCCCTGATGTTGATGTCTGGACCCCCTGGGCCGGAGCCAATCAAGTGGCCCCTGAAGTGATTGCCTTTCTGGGATTCTGCCCAGAATTATTCCATGAGTACGCTGATGGAATGGGCAAGGCCAAGGGTATCGTAGCTTACGCCAGCCCCCGTTCCTGGGTAGCTGCAAGCAATATCATCAAACTGGGCCTGCCGATAGATCTGGAACATGCTGCCCTCCAGGGCTGTATTGGTTTTGCTGCAGCGGCCCAGCTTATCGGGTTCATCAAGATCATCAGGAACCTCCCAGATGTTGCCGGTATCCTGGCAGATCCTGATAACGCGCCAGTCCCTTCAGCCCCTGATACCCAGTACGCCCTGGCCGCACTTTTTGCCAGGAAAGCTACCAGGGAGAACCTGGGGGCCATCATCCGGTTTCTGGATCGCATCAGCTCAGAGTTTACCATGCTCACAGTGCTTACAGCGACTGCCAGGGACCCTGAGCTGAAGGAAACCCAGGCCTACATCGATCACAAGATCGCCAACAAGGAGGGCTATGTGGGCTAACGTCCTACTGATGATCTGGGATGGTGACCCAGTGAAAGCCCCCCAGGGGGCTATAGGATAACCACTTAAACTGATACGGAGAACGACATTATGAGGATTCAAGAACAGGCGTTGCTGGTTAGCGTCACCCTCCACTACTGGAGAAATCGCAAGCTCGACAAGCGATTGACTGCCAAGGTCAACAAGCAGACCAAGGCCAAGAAAGGGACCATTGGAGTCACTAAGGATCTGGTGGACTGTGCGGAGGTCAAGCAACTCAAGACCCTCCAGGGCCATATCCGAAACAACATCGTGGATCATTTGACCGTCCCCTGGGGCGATCATGGCCAACGGTTGATCACGGTAGAGCTGCTGGATCGATTTGAAGATGAGCTGGCCCAGGCCGTGCTTGACTGGGATACGCTGCTTCATGACCTGAAGACCAGCTACCCGATTGCAGTGGCAAACTCTGCTGACCTGCTCGGGACCGCTCACAATCCAGCGGACTACCCGACTACTGACCAGATCATTGCCAAGTACGGCATTGAGGTTAAATACTGCCATCTGCCAGATAGCGGTGACATCCGAGTGGATCTGCCCCAGTCCAAGATCGATAAGATTGTCAACAGTGTTGATGATCAGGTGACTGCCGGAATCAAGGAAAGCACCACTCGAATCCACAAGCGCCTGACAGACAAGCTCGGGACGCTGATCGAGAAGCTCAGTGGGTACACGGTAGATGCGAAGACCGGCAAGGCTACTGGGAATTTTGCTCCTACCCTGGTAACCAACCTGACGGATCTGGTAGACATTCTCCCAGCTCTGAATGTGACCGGCGATCCTGCACTGGCCCAGGCCACTGATGAGATCGTGGCCCAGTTGGGTGCCCTCAAGCCTGAGGCACTCAAGACCAATGAGTCCTACAGGAAGGATACTATCGCAAAGGCCAAGACCATCGCGTCAAGCCTGGAGGGCCTGTACTAATGAGCGCCGAAGCACTTGCTAAGGTAACCCAGGCCAGGAAGCGGCTCATCCGAGTCGCTCCGTTCTTTGCCCACAAGGCACTGAGTCTCCGCCTGGAAGAGTCTACACTGACTGAGACAATGGCCACAGACGGGACCTGCGTTTTTTACAACGTGGATTTTGTCCTGGCCATCTCAATCGTGGAGCTGTTCACAGTTTTCGCCCATGAGGTATGCCATGTAATCCTGTGTCACCATACCCGCCGAGGAACCAGAGACCCCAAAGAATGGAACGTCTCCTGTGATTTTGCGGCCAACCTGATCATCGATGCCTACCAGCTTTTTCAGCTCCCCCAGGGTGCTTTGCTGGATCAGGCATACAAGGGCCTGAGTGCCGAGAAGATCCACACGATCATCTTTGGTAACAGGCCCCAGGAAGATCCTTCAGATGACTCTCAGGAGCCACAGGAGAGCGATTCGGATGAAGAGGGTGATGATACCTCCGAAGGCGAGAACGCTCCCCAGGATGACCAGGGCGAGGATGAGGGTGATTCTGAAGAGGGTTCTGAGTCCCAGGCCGGCGATGAGGGTGACCAGGGTGATGACCAGGGTGATTCCGAGTCTGGATCTGGTGATGATGGCCAGGGTGATGATGGTGATGATGCCGGTGATTCAGCCGGATCTGGTGACCAGGGTGACGATGATTCTGGCAACGGATTAGGCGAGGCCGAAGGTGAAGGCGAGGGCGAAGCTCCTGCCGGTTCCCCAGGCGAAGGCTCTGCTCCTGGCGAGATCTGGGATGCCGTCAATGACGATGGTGAGCCGCTGACCCCTTCCGAGATCGAGACTGAAGAGCGCGAAATCGCTGCCCAGGTCTTCCAGGCCCATCAGGCCGAGAAGGCAATGGGCAAAGGTGCTGGCAACGTCCTCGGTGTTCTCGAAGACAAGCTGGAGCAGCCACTGCCCTGGAATGAGATCCTGCAGGAATATTTTTCTGACATGATCTCTTACGATTCCACATTCGCTAGGCCTAACCGTAGGTTCCTGCACTCTGGCCTGATCCTACCTGGGCCTGATCAGCAGCCCAACGGGGAGCTGGTACTGAGTATCGATACTAGCTGCAGCCTGGGCCAGGATGAGTTGGAGACGATAGCCGGTCATATTAACGAGTTAATAGACACGATCCAGCCAAGCCAGACCACTGTGATTTACTGTGATGCGGTTGTACAGCATGTCGATGTATTCGAGCGCGGTGAAGAGGTGGAGCTGGTACTGCACGGCGGCGGCGGCACTCGATTCGATCCAGTGTTTGAGTACTGCGAAGCCGAGGACATCCAGCCGGATGCGCTGATCTACTTCACTGACGGGTACGGATATGTGACAGTCGAAGAGCCAGAGTATCCTGTGATCTGGGTGACCACTGCAGTAGCTCCCAGGTTCCAACGAGAAGCTGACCGATTCGGGGAGGTGATCGAAGTCGAGGCCTACTGATGATCTGGGGCGGTTCCCCAGTGAAAACGCCCTTCGGGGCGTTATAGGCAAACCAACTTAACTAGGAGTTTTATTATGGCAAACCATTACATCACGCTCACCGGAGCGGCCCCAGGAGATGCTGGGGATGAGGCCAGGACATCGTCCCTGGTAATCACTGGCGGGGAACCTGGGATCAAGGTCCTGGGCGAACTGCCTCACGGCTACATCTTCACTCCGGCAACGGACGAGGACCGCTACGCGCTTTGCGAGTGGCTGCTGAACCTCGAGTACCCCGAGGAGAAGTCATGAACGTACAGACAGGCATCAGCGGATCTCAGCCAGGGGTTGGGTCCTTTATCGCCCACACAACGCCGGACGGCCAGGACTGGTGTATCCAGGCGGTCATCAATGATGAGGTCATCGAGAGATGGTGCAGCACTTGGAGTGCGGCCAACTGCAACGGCCTGACCAAGGTCTACGCCATCCTGAGAGAATTGGGGTTCACCCTGGAAGGATTCCAGACCGCCGAGGTTCTACCCTTGCGCGTCAATATTGATTAGGGAAGACAGGGTTTCATGTGAAACCGAAATATGTGTCATAATAGGGCCAGAGGTACAGGAATATGGACATGAAAGTTAGTACAAGTAGAGAATTGGTGAGCAGCCTGGGCGATGATCTGCCAGTCACGATCCTGTTCGACTACCAGCCATACGAGAAACCTACGCTTGAATACCCAGGCTATCACGAGTCTGTCGTTGTCGAGGCCGTCATGATCAATGAGGTTGATGTGATCGAGCTTCTCAGCAGATGCGCCGTGAAGGGCCTGGAAGAAAAATGCCTCACCAGTATCCACGAGGAGGGGCCATAGTCGGAAACCCTGCTGGCAGGGGTCCTTTCGGGGAGTAGGCCAGACAGTCCCAGCGGACGGTGGGCTGCATATGAAAAACATCCGTAGTTGACAAGGTGAGGGTAAATGGTTGTACCCCGCCCCACTGAGGTTAACGAGAAGCCTGCCCATCGTGAGATGCGCGGGTTTTTTCTTGCCTGGAGAATAATCCGGAAACAAAAAGGCCTATTTCTTTTCCGCTTTTCCTGCTCCAGATGTGATAGGACCGCAGATTGTCAATACCGTCTGCTTAGCAGAGTGTAGTTTGTGACAAGCCTTGTGACACAAAACAAATGTTGTGACACAAATGAGTGTGTGATAGGCGCGGCAATCGGGGATTTTCAAGGATTACAAGCCCAAAGCCCCGCTCTATGCGGCCCCCAGCCAGAATGAATCGAGGGTTATCGAGGATCTATGTTATGTCACATCACATAGCTCATGGTACTTCGCCTTCCAGCAGTCCCGCTCCTTCTCCAGTTCTTCGATAGTCCATTTCCTGGGTGGATGAGCTGACTCGAGATCCTCTACAGCATCCAGGCCTATCTTCCTGATCAGGCGGATTCTGTACTCGGTCTGGTTGCCGCTCTTGATTGTGTTGCACTGGCTGCATTGTCTGTGACAGTTGTCTGGGTGGAAGCGCAACTCTGGTGCGGCCCCAACCGACCTGTAGTGGCCAGCATGGAATTGATTCGACGGATTCGAGGTATCGCAGCTAATACACGCCTGGGTGGAAACGCTATCACGTTCTCGGATGTACTTGTTGAACCAGTAGGCGGTAGATCCTTTGTTGTTGGACCCGAACCACCAGCTTCGCTGCCGCTGGTTGAATTCTGCCTTGGCCTTTCGGGCATCCTTAGACTTCTGCTTCTTACGGTCCTGAATGACCAGCTCATACGCGCAATCAACATGGCATCTCTGGCCCATGCGCTTCTTCTCAAACTCCTCACCACACACCTCACACTTTTTTTTTCTTGGCATCCGCTTCTTCCATCATGCGTGTCTTCCAGTTTGGGTCTGGATCTGGGACCACTAACCCAATCGTCTGGGCCGTGTGGCGCTGCACAAAATCATAGAACTCGATGAATCTATCTACCGAGATAGGATCTGAATGACCCTCCTCGTCCTTGGTTGTCGTCCTGATGGCCTTCTTCTTCCGCTGGCCCAGGACAGTATACTCTTCCCAGCCGAAGAACTCGCCACAAAACATCTGATGCAGGTCATCCTGATCGTTCCCTGTCTCGTCATGGAGGAATTTATAAGCACAACCCCAGAGGGCTTTCCGCTGTTGATTGCTGGCTTCCTTCCTGGGCTTGGTGATCTCCACCATCCAGCCGACATGATCTGGTAGTGACCTCATCATCAGCACAACGGACCTGATGGCCTGATCGACATCATCCTTGGATCGCTTAGGCTGCAGGATTATCTTCTGGCTTGTCAAAACAGATCCTTCTGGCTGGCGCTCATCAACCGGAACTTGTCGATAATCGCGTCAATGGTAGGCACAAAAGATTCTGGGTATACCGCGAAACAGTGAGACCCAGGGCCTTTGGTCTTGCCCCGAAGCTCTTTGTCAGGAAGCTCAGAGTGTTCTAGCACCCAGGCATCCCTCACCATGGCTCCGATTGTCCAGCTCTGGTTGTCGGTTGCTTGTAGTTGCTTAAACTTGATCCGGTCCATTACCGTGCATCGTCTGCTCATTGTCCTACCACCCTCATCTGGCTGTAGATCTCAGCCTCCTGCAGCTCGTTCTGGGTGTACTGGTTGGCTCCATCGTGCCACCACAGGGTAGCCTGGAGTTCCCAGGACCCGTTGCGTTGTTTGTCACAGTACAGTATCGCGTCAGGGGCGTTCTTGAGATCCGGCGGCATGTCTTCATGCATGGCCTGGGCGCGGCTCTTCTCGGCCTCCTTCTTTTTGTTCCGGAAAATTGTGAGCAGCGTATCGCAGAGATCACTGATGGCCCCAGCTCCACGGACATCCATCTTTCCTGTCCGCTGGAACTCGTTGTCACCCTTCCGAGAGTGGGTTACCAGAAAGATCGTGACTCCGAACTGGTTCTTGAAATCACACAGGGCCTCGACAAACGCTTTTTGACCTGAGTAATCATCATCAGCAATTCCGCATTTTAATAAGCTGTCTACCACGAACACATCTACCCCGTACCGGCGGTGGGTGTACTCAAAGACCTCCAGCATGCGCTCAGTCTTGGCCACGCCTGTGATGTTGAACAACCAGAGCCGATCCATGTACCAGTCGTGAGCCGTCCGGATCTGTTGCGGAGTTGGCTCCTTCAGACCGGTAGCCTGACGCGTTAGCCTGTACAGCAATCGCTTAGGAGGCATCTCGCCGCTGAAGATGCAGACCTTCTTGTCCTGGGTGATGGCCGACAGAGTAAGCTGTCCACAAAGTTGGCTTTTCCCATGTCCGTTAATTCCATTGAGCAAGCAAAGTTCGGCCTCACGAAAGCGCAGCTTCCCATCCAGCTTAGACCAGGGAGAATTGAACCCAGGCCCAGCGTCCTCTCCCAGGAGAAACATCTCGATTACTTCATCGACATACGAGCTGGCTTGTCTCAGCTCTGCAGGATCTATCGCCTTGGCCGCGTTGACATACGCATCTGCCGTCTGACCAGAGATCACGATGTCATTAGCATCCTCGAACTCCTCGGTATCGACCAGCAAGCATCTCTCCAGGCCGAGTCTGTTTGCCAGGGCCAACGCCCCCTCTCGTCCTGGGCCGTCAGTATCGAAAGCGATATAGATCTTATCGAACCTCTCCAGGCGCTCATACTCGAACTCAACCCAGCTATGGCCCTGCGCTCCGTTGGGTACGCTCATTGCAGGAAACCCCAGGTCCCACCAACTTAGGGCATCGATCTCACCCTCGCAGATGATCACTGTCCTGGCCCCTTTCGGTATAGCTTGCCAGCCGAACAGACACGCCTGACTGCCTGATTGCACTCGCATTTTCTTCTTGTCGAGGATGCTGCGGAATTTACAGAAAACCAACTCCTCATCGATTAGGCTGGGGAATACAACCTCGTTCCCGTTGGCCGATACCTGATACTCGATGACGGACTCAACACTCAGCCCTCGCTCGACAGTGAGCCACTCCATCACTGATCCGGTTGGATAACTTACATCTGGGGCCGCTGGTCTAGTCTGAGGCTTGCTGAATGAGGTGACTACCGGATCTACCACGCCCAGGTATCGCTTGGCCTCGGCCATGGCATCGATCATGGACAGGTGATTCACCGCTACCCACAGATCCAACAGGTCACCGCCAATGTCTGATGCGAAGTCAGACCACACTCCCGCCTTGGTTCCGGAGAGGTGGACCTTCAATGATTTCCCTGGTGATGCGTCAATACCGCCGACCTCGTACTCAGATCCGACGACCTTCCCGCCTGGAAGTAAGTGTCTTGCTACATCGTCGGCCCTCAAGGCCAACCCTTGCGCTATCTCTTTTGCTTTCATAGGTCCAGATACTCCGTGCTAACGCCAGCTTCAACCCAGGTCTCTTTGAAGTGAAGCCCTGGCCCGAGGAATGTACTCATCTGCATAACGAACTCTGTCCCGACAGATCCCTTGGCCGTCAGGAAAGAATTGTACCGAACCAGTCCGGCTGATATTTCTTCAGGGTTATGCTTCTCGGCCATCCTGGCCTTCCAGGCTGACAACGCTCTGTTCTTTGGATTACTCCCCAATCTTGCAGGCCTCAGTTCCCAGATCTTCTCGAACTCAGGATCGACCTTTTTCTTCTTGGGGGCGGGAGGTTTTTTAGGTTGAGCCGGAGGCGTAATATCTACCTCTGTCTCTACCTCTGTCTCTACCTCTGGTGCGTCACTTTGTCCTGTAGTGGTTACCACATGGTTACCACATGGTAACCGCTTGGTTTCCAAGAAGCCTAAGTCCTTGAATCTATTGACATCAGGGGCATCGTCAAGAAGGCACATTTTCCTGAGAAGCGCAGGACTGGAGGGAATCGTTCCACCTTTGTCGGCAGCGAGTAACCAGATCGATACCAACTGGCCTTTCTCTGCATCCGACAAAATAGCCCACTCTGGATTGCTCATCAGGTTACGATGGACCTTAATCCATGGAGGCGATCCTCTGTCCTTTCGGTAGGTCTGCCAGACATCCCAACTCGTCACACATAAGCATTCCGTGGTCACTATTGCGTTCTCCTAGTCGATTTCTTTTAACTGCTTCAGCAGGTCCTTCCTTCTGTTCTCCTTCGCGGCCAGTTCCCTCTCAGCTTTATCCAGGGCAACGTGCAGGGTCACACACTTCTTGACCGAGGGATCTTTGATCTGTGCCGACATGACGTAGTGAAACCAGCGAGTTGTGATGCCAGTGGCCTGGGACAATGCGGTGTAGGTGATAGGACATTCCTTTAGTCTAAGGATCGTGTCCTCGTAGAGAGTTTCTATCCTCAATTCCATAACATACCTCTTCTAATTGATGGCGGTAATCCTGTCACAATCCTTCATGGATATCAACATATCTATATGAGATATTCTTCAGAATAAGTGCTTGCCTCTACCCTGGCATAAGCGCATAATTCGGTTTTACTTTTCACTTTGAGCAGGAGAACGAATGTCAGACCAAGACACTTTACCCGTCGAAATAACCCAACACCCAGTAGCAGAAGTCAGCGAGAACCCGACTCACGCTACGATGCAGATCATTGCACAAGCCAGTGCCAACCCAGCCACAGACACCGAGAAGATGCAGCTCCTGCTGAATATGCGGCGAGATATGGAGCAGTACGAGTCCGAGAAGGCCTTCTGGAAGGCGTTTCCGGCCATGCAGAACTCTCTGCCCACCATCCCCAAGCGGGGGGTTATGAAGCAAAGTGGGAAGAATGGTAACACCTGGGAAATCCCCTTCGCACGTTTTGAGGATGTCATTGAGACGATACGCCCCATCTTGAAGAAGCATGGCTTCGGATTAACCTTCAAGCACAAGCAATTAGAGGGGGGTGTTCTACAGACCACGGGTATCCTGAGTCACAAGGGAGGCCACGTTGAGACAGATGAATTCGAGGCTCCCCATGACACATCAGGGAGCAAGAATGCTACCCAGGCTATCGGCTCGTCCAGGGCGTATGGCAAGCGATACACTACCGGATCTCTCCTGGGTCTAGCGTTTGGCGGAGAGGACGATGATGGGTCAGCCTCTTCTCCAATCGATCAGCCCCCAGCACAAAAGCAGACTGTAAGTAAGTCGTCTCCTAGCGATTCACAGCCTGCTGCTGGGGCGTTGGTCACCGAGGGTCAGGTCAGGATGCTGAGAGCCAAGTGCAGTAAGCACGGGGTTGTAGAGGCGGATCTGGCGAAGGAGGCTGGCGTTAAAGCTATCGCTGAGATCCCCAGGCCGCAGATCAACACGCTGATTGAGTGGGTAGAGAGCCACCCTACTGATGCTTGAGTTCAGCGAAGCAGACCATCGTTACACTTGGAATGGCGAGAGGGTAGTGTCAGTGACACAGGCCCTTGACCCGCTCAGTGACTATGGTGGCATCCCAGACTGGATCATGGCCAAGGCCGCTGCCAGGGGTACATCCGTTCACCTGATCACTGAGTACTATGACAACGGTATGCTCGGAGACTATCCGGACGAACTAGAGCCTTATTTGTCCGCTTGGGAAAAGTTCCTGAATGATACTGAGTTCGAGATCGAACAGGTAGAGAACCGGACATACCATCCCTTGTACCAGTACGCAGGGTGCATTGACAGGGTAGGCCGGTTCCCGAAGGTGAAGAAACAGCCCAAGGCTGTACTGGATATTAAGACAACGGCGAAGCTGATGCCGATAGCCGGACCTCAGTTGGCGGCGTATGAGACCGCCTACAACTTGACTAACAAGGAAGATCCGGCTACCCAGAGATGGGTATGCCAGCTCAAGGACGATGGAACCTATACCTTACTGCAGCACACGGACAAGGCAGATCTGTCTACATTCCTGAGTTGCCTGAATATCCATAAATGGAAGGAAAAGCACCTATGATCGTGAAAGAGCCGAAGAAGTTTATTAACTACTACAACACAGAGTCATGGCAGTTGCTCAAACATGCCGCGCATATCAGGGACAGGTGGACCTGCATAATTTGCGGACATCACATTGAGGATTCCGCAGACATCGTAATAGACGGTCACCATAGGTTTTACTACCACCATAGGCCGGAGTTCAAGGGCCTGGAATACCCTCTTGAGTCCATCGCCACTCTCTGCAGGGCCTGCCATGACAAGGTGACGGCTCTGAATGAGAACCTTTACCGCAACAATTTCGGTGAAGTGGAGCTGAACAATGATGACTGGGCGGAAGAGATGAGGGTGAAGTTATTCCCTGGGGAGACAACTAAGTGGGATTTCAACGCGATTACAGAGCGCCAGCTAACCCTGGTAGAACCCGTAACACCCGTAACAGTGGAGGACATAACCCAGGCCAAGCCTATCGGTGGCCTCCGAAAGAATGGTGGGCCAGCAATAGTCTATGACGCGATATGGGACCAGGGAAAACATGCGCTTGTGCCGAGAAGGGATATAGACAAAGCAGTTACCGGCAGACTAAAGACTGGGCTGAAGACAGAAGATGCGTATATCACTGATACGCTCTCCGCCTTGGTTCGCAATAACCATATCGGGATGGAGTTAAATCATTCCAAAGAGAGGGTGTACTTAATCCCCGATCTGGAAGCCCAGGCCCTGGTACAGGAGAACGACATCCCTCCGCAGAAGCGGAACGTGAAAGATATTTTTATCAGTGTGGCGGCGGTGTTCATCATCGTGGCCTGCGCTGCAGTGACGTATACAGTACTTACTTAACCAAGGAGAACGTAAATGACAGAGTTTAATACCGAGATCCCAGCAGAGTTCAGCCAACTAGCTGACGCGATCAGCAAGATCTTCGACAACATGCCGGACCTACTAAAGATAGAGGATGACACCCACTATCAATACGTCAACGAGCAGTGCGTCAATATCAAGGCCTCCCTGAAGAAGGTCAAGCGCCTGGAGAAGGACCTCACAAAGCCGCTTAATGATGCGAAGAACGAGATCATTGCCCATTTCAAGCCGACAGTGAAGGACTGGGAAGCCTCTGAGAAGCAGATGAAGGACGCAATGATTGCGTACACGCAGGAGCAAGAACGCAAGCGCCAGCAGGCTGAAGCAGAAGCTGTTGATAAGGAGCGCAAGGCCAGGGAGCGACTAGAGAAGAGGGCTGAAAAAGCCATCGAGAAGGGGGACGTGTCGAAGGCCGAAAACCTGCTGAGTCAAGCAGGCAGTGTAACGTCTGCCGTAAAGGCTCCGGAGGCTGTCAAGGCGGAAGGACAGTCTGTGAGAGAGAAGTGGACAGCAGAAGTCACGGATCTCATGGCATTAGTACAAGCTGTTGCTGCGGGGACTGTCCCCATTAACGCGCTAATAGCCAACCAATCATTCCTCGATTCCCAGGCCAAGGCTATGAAAGAAACCTTGAGCTACCCCGGAGTAGAGGCTAACAAGAAACTATCATTAGTGGTGAGATCATGAGCAAGAATAATACCAACCATTGTATTTTTAGTGGCAACCTGGGCAGAGATCCAGAGATCAGGTATCTGGATGACGGTACAGCGGTGTGTGATTTTCCGCTGGCTGTAGGCTGGAAGACCAAAACGAAAGAAGGGACCGAGTGGGTTAACTGTGTGGCCTGGGGAAAATTGGCCGAAATTTGCGGCGAGTACCTCAAGAAAGGGGCCTTCGTTATTGTGGAGGGACAGCAGCGTACCCGCAGCTGGGAGAAGGATGGCCAGAAGCACTACAAGACCGAGACGGTTCTGGATAAGATGGAAATGGCTGGGCCGAGGGAAGGCTGATGCAGGATCTAGGTGATGCTACACACTATAGCGTAGGGCTTGGAGAGTGGTTTAGGGTAGGCCGACACGGCATGCTCTTCAGATGGCTCAACGGTGGCTGGCAAAGAACCAGTGTCGAGAAGACGACTCTACTCACAAGAGAAGAGTATGAGGACTACCGCCACCGAGGGCAGATTAGAAAGGAGCAGCAGGCAGCAAGAGATCGCAGGAAGAGGGAGGCGCGTTCGGCAGCAGCATGCGATGTTGTACAACAGCTTAAGCTAGAAGGCTCGGCGGAAACGAGCGCGATGGGTGCAGAACAACCGTAAAAAGTAACCATGCTGGATGGCCGTCATTTGCATCAGCCGCGATTGACGCTTAGGGTCCGTGGCCCACATCCGGCTCCATTATTAAGGGGAGATTATGCAGATAAGAGTCAGAGAAGACGGCGGAGCGATGATCATCAGCGCAGGCAGGATGTTTGAGATCCAGCCCGACATGGTCGTGAGAGGAGGGGAGGTACTCCACGGCATTAAGGTCACCGTGAAAAACGAGGGTGACGATGGAGACCCCATCTGTGTCCTGCCAAAGTCTCACCAGTGCATTGAGATCTATTAGTGCCGAAGAAGAAAAAGATCCAGTTACCTCCGGCCAACTTCGGTCATAAGAACGGGATACTGGTGTTCTCTGCCCCCAGGGAGAACCTAAATCCTCTCCTGGGGAATCATGTCACTGGGCCTGATGGCAAGTGCGAGGCCTGTGAAGAGTTGAAGAAACTTAAAAGTTGTCCTTCGTAGCATCGTGAATGATCTTGGTCAGCTTGGCCTTCCGGATCTTTATCAGCGATAGCTCCTGAGTTTTCTTGGGACCGCTCTTCTTCGTACTGGAATGGATGATCTTCATCCTCCGGTTGAGCTTCCCCAGCTCTAGCCTCTGCTTGTTGTAGTAGTCCTCCAGGCCCATGATGTCATTGTTCTTCTTCATCAACCTCTCGGCCTTATCCCACTCCTGATTTTCCCTGGCCTGCCTTATAGCCCCAGCAACCATACTGATCTCATCCCCACGCTCATAGAACAGGGAGGTGTACTTGGTATTGTTCGGGTTGGGGTCCTTGGCAAACCGCTTTATGATTGGATAATCTCTCCATGTCATCGATGGTGCAGTCGGTGCGTCAGTCAGTGGTCTGGTGATCACCGTATCAGCAAGTCCTATGGCAGAGGCCCCCAGCCATCCCAGGTAGCCCCTGGTGAGGTGTTCTATCTGTACAGGGGAGAATGTGAGCTTCTCATGCATCACCGCTCCCATGGCTTCTGAGGCCTTTATAGCGGTAGGACTTGTCCAGGGCCGCTTCCTCGATGTAGCCGGTAAATTCTGCAGATCCATACCCAAGGATTCAATCCGCCTGCCGGTATACCAGTTGGTGTTGGTCATCACTTCAGCATAAGGCTTGGCGATCTGTGGCACTGGGTTGAATGCAAACGTGTCCAGCAGCACATGGCCCAGGCGCTCCCCGAGTAGACTCAGGTTGGCCTCATCATCAGCGAACTGCTCAACAACCCGCTCTGCTATCGTTGCGAATGCTCCTACCTCGAAAGGCCTGGGCAATGCCCACAGGGTTCCGGTAGGGTCACCTGGGATCTTGAACAGGTGATAAGCGTCACGCTCCCACTGCTCTCGTTCCTTGTAATCCTCGTCGTCTTTCATTGACAGGTACATCACCACGGATGCTGCAGCATAAGCCGTAGTGACCCCTATCCATTGCTTCTTCTGGTTCGGATCTACAGCGGCACGGTAGTTCTTGTCCAGGCCCTGGAGTCTGGCGTTCAGGAAAGGTACTGTCTGGGATAGATACCTGATGGCCCAGCTAGACCCAGTCCTGTCAAAGGCAAGGTGATCCCGTGCCTCAAAGTTGCGGTCAAGGCGGTTACCAGTTGACTGCACATAGTTAGCCGCACGGTTGACATTCTCACCCCGTACACCCAGGTCCTGATACTTGTTGTATGGAGTGGCAACCAGCTTCCGGAGCATGTTCTTGATCTTGTTACGGCTATCGAGAATGTTGTCTCGGCCCACACCATTGGACATTAACCGGTCAATAGCATCCTTATCTCCACCATGGACATAGCCTGCATCGCCAAAGATCCCGCCGCCGGCCAGCATCTCAAGGTAGGTCTTGCCTTCCTTGTCAGTAGCCTGCCAGCCCTGGTAGATGTTCTTCGCAGGATTGACGCTCATGTTGGCAACAGCCATCGCCTGGATCGAGTCTCTCAGGAGGTTGGCTATCTTAAATTCTGGGCTAAGGGTCACACCAAAGGTCAGCGCCCTCTTGAATGCCCTGGTCGTCTTCATCACCCCGTTGTTCAGGCCGTTCCAGTTCAGGGCCGTCAGCGAATCCAGTACCAGCTTGCCCTCTGGTGACTCGTCAATGTTCCACCACTGCTCCTGGCCGTTGACCATAGTGAAGATGGATTTACTCCCCCTTCCCTTGCGATTTATCTTCTTGGCCAGGGGTACGCCGTTAGTGGTGACCATGTTCTGGGCAGAGTTAAGCGCAGCGTTGGCCGCATTGTTCTTCAGAGTGGCCGATATCAGGTGATGCCAGTTGGACATGACGTTAGCCAGGGGGTCCTTCAGTGCGCTGTCCCTGCCGGTCAGTTCCTTGAAGGCCTTCTGTCTGATCAGTCCAGCATCACTGCCGCCTATCATCCTGGGGCCTGCTACATTAGCCTCCTCCATCAGTACACGGTAGAAGGGGACATAGAATCCATCGTTCCTCCACTCCATGGCCTGCTTCTTATCTATCAGTCCGGACTCAATCGCCATATCGTAGACAGAGTTCTGCAGCTCCTCGAAATCCTTGCGAACATCCTCGAACATCTGCTCGTTACCCTTGTTCAGGGTCTTGAGCGCAGCGATCTGTTGATCAGTGAAGTGCTTCTCTTTGCTGGTCCCGTCCTCGTTGGTCTGGCCCTTCAGCTTCTCAGCCCTATGACCTATCTGCCACCACAACCACTTGTTGAGCAGCTCACCCTTCAGCGGAGCAGCCAGCTCTTGGAAGCTCTTAGAGCCTTCCTTGATCCCGATAGCCCCGTCCTCCATTATGAGACCAGCGCCTATAACCTTACCCTTATGCGCGGTTCCCATGAGGACCTGCATCGCGCCGACTGCAGAGTTGGTCATGTTGGCCATCTTCCATGTCTTGTCACTCTTCAGGACGCTATTAAAGCTGGCGTACTGATCCACCATGCCCTGGCGGAATACCTTGGCCCCGTGACTGGCCATCTCTTTCACCCCAGATAGATCCTTGAAAGTCTCTACCATGGACTGAATGCTTTCTTTTACCTGGGTGGCTACGGTTGGTGGACCCTGGGTCCTGCCTCCACCGTGAGTGATGGCCTCGTCCTGCTCTGGGGTGTACCGCGAGTCCTCATCTTCGGAGAACTGGGTATCACCCATCCCCAGGGAACTCATTACCTCTTCCCTGGTGTACCTCTGGTCAGGGGATAATATGTCATCCAGGCCAACGGATTCTAGCTCCCCCTTTTTTATCCCAGGCAATCTCGAAATTTTACGCAAAATTTCGCGGCCTCGTGCCGACTTCCCAGCAGCCCACTGTGGGAGCTTCATCTCAGAAATCGCTTTTTGTATGCCGCCCATCACAGGTGACACAGGTTTTTCAGTCTCAGGAGCATTTTCCTGGGAGAATAATGTCTGCCCCTCCATAGCCTTCTGGCGCATCTTGTCGGTGATGGGGATGGTCTGGACTTCTAGTGCAGTCTCTGGTGGCTCTCTCCAATCAATGATTGAATCAACAGAGGGAGGCCCAGTCGGAGCCTCGGCTTCTCGTGTTTGTATGCTAGTGGTCCCCAGCCTAGCCTTCTTGTCCAGCTTACGAGCAGCGTCCTTCATTAGGTTGGGGACTAGGCGATCATAGAAATTCTTCATGCCCTTGCCGCCAACATTCAGATCCAAACCAGACAGAACCTTGATCTGCCCCCATTGCTTGTCCTGTTCGCCATTCACTATCTTCTCTGTCAGCTCCTTGCCAAAGATGCCGGCCATCTTCTTCTCCGGAACCGAAGACATATCCTGACCACCGACACGATCCAAAGCAGCCGCGTCTGGGCCTGCTCCCTTTCGAGTAACGAATACCTTGTATGTCCCGTCATCGTTTTTCTGGTAAGCAATTTTTTCTACATGCTCTTCCAGCCGGTATCTGTCAGCTTGTGTCTGGCCATCAGTCCAAGCCACCTGATCATATCCACCCTCCGCCGCCATACGCAGAGCCTTCTTCAGACCCAGAGCCACCCAGTCATTACCTTTGAACGGACCATCGGGCGGGGCGTATGTCCATGCAGCATCGTGCATCTTCTTGTGTTCTTTCGCTAACGCTATAGTCTCAGGAGTAGCGTCCTTCTTGGAATCGTACTCCTCGTTTTCGCGGATGAACCTCATCGCTTGGAACGTGGTGTCGTAACCCCAGTTATTCTCCTCCTTCAATTTGTTTCTCAAATCAAGGGCGGTCTTCTTTTTACGCTCCCTAGTCTTCTCGGTGACTGTCTCCTTATATCCGGAGTCCTTCCCCTTTTGATGCCAGTCGCTCTGGATCTCCTCGATGAATAAGATCCTCTCACCATTGCTGGTGGTGCGATCATCGACTCGCATGTGCATTATTACGTTAGGCTTTTCTCTACCGTAGTGGCCGCTCTCATAATTACGAGGAACCCCAGCGTCTATGTTTGCGCGAACCAACGCCCTCCTCTCATTCAGCGCGGACATTTCTCGGCCTGTTGGCGTTGTTACCTTCCACCAGCCTTTATCATTATCGGGAATCTCTTCTGCCGTATACCCTTCCGGCATGGTCGTGCCTCTCTCAGGCAGACTCAACAGGATTTCTCTATAGTTCTCACCGCCAGGGACAATCAGCGATCCTTTCCCGTAATGGGCCGTGGTTAGAGCAGCGCCGGTATGCTCAATATATTCTCTGGCGAGTTCATCAAGGGCGTCTTCCTCTTCCTCCCAGTATCTATCTTCTCCGTAGTCATCCCCTAACGTCTCTTCGGTGGCCTTATCTACGGCGTAGACCTTGCCGGTTCTCGCTCGAACACGGAACTCGGTTCTCTCAGCCACTTTCTCCATTGTCCTCTCGTGACGCTCCTCCTCAGAGATTTCACCGAGCCTTGTGGTCTCGATCTGTATCCCATTGCCATCCACATAGGCCTGCAGCTCCTCAACCGTGAGCTTGCCCTTGTGTGCATCGATGAACTCTTCCAGATCCAGAGCCTCGATCTCAGCCTGCTTGACTCCATGCATCTTCTTCAAGGTGTTGAACATCTGCCGAGCTGGACCACTGGTTTGCTTCAGGTTGGATACTGCGTGAGATAGGCCGGAGAAGAAACCGTCATTCACTGGCGCGTCATCCTGGGAGAACAAGGGCTGTCCACCCATAGCGCCTTCACGCATCTTGTCTGTGATCTGGATCTTGTGGATGCCGACCATGCCCAGCTCAGTAGGTACACCCATTCCGTCCCACTCAACCCTGGCCTTCTTGTCTAGCTTCCGGCCCACAGTCTTCATCAGGTTAGGCACAGTCTTGTCGTAGAAGGAGATCATCCCCTCACCACCAACGTCCAGATCCAGGCCTTTTATCCTAGAGGCACTTGACTCAATGGAGTTCGGCGGGTTCTTCTGGCCCTCGTCATTAACGATCCGCTGCGCGAGGTCCTTACCCACTACCTTGTTCAGCTCTTCAGCCGTGTAGGTATCATCGATAGCCATGGCAGAGGAAATAGCCCCCTTGCCTGTGGCCGTAATCTTGTAGCGATCAACAGGAGCAATGTCCAGATCAAGGTCATCGTTCTCCTCTATCATGAAGTCTCTTTCTTGCTCGGCTATTTCCCTGGTGGCGTAGATCCTCTGCACCTTGCCGTCAAGTGTCACCCCGAAGTGGCCTACCTTCTCGTAAGTGACGCTCGTTATGTTCTGCCGGAGGTTGTACCTGTCGGCCTGGGTGTTTCCAGTTGTCCATGCAACGGAGTCGTACCCGCCCTCTGCCGCCATGCGTAACGCCTTCTTCATCCCAAGCTCTACCCAGGAGTTGTTCTTGAAGGGGGTTGGGGCTGGCCTGTTCTCCCTGGCGAAGTGTTCGTCAGAGGACATCATCCCTTCCTCGTCCCATCTAGCGTCAGCCTTGTTCGCGTCATTCTCAGCAGCCCACCAGTCACTCTGGATCTCTTCCAAGAAAAGTATCTTCTCTCTCCTGGCAGAAGTTCTATCATTGACGCGCAAATGCAGCAGCAGGTTGGGGGAGTCTGGGAAGTGACTGCCGGTATAATCCTCAGTACCTTTCTTCACTTTATCCACCTTGTTAATGGATAATGGATAGGCCTCAAGGCGCTGAGTAATCACATCTCCCGCTGGGCGCTCTCCAACATGCAGGTTCTGATTATCATTGTCGGGGTCATATTGTTCTGTCCATGCCTGTTCCGCCTCTTCTTGAGTAGCATAGGCCTCGATAATGTTGCCATCATCAAACAGCCCCCACCTCCTAGTTAGGCTTTCATATTGATCCACATGAGCCTCGGCCTCTTCTCTAGTAGAGAAATCAGCAGGGAACGCTCCTTCAACCTCGAAGTAATCTGTCTCGGATTCTTGTCTTGACGGCAGGGTAAACAGGATCTCCCTGTAGTTGTCTCCGCCTGGGAGGTTGAGCAAGTGGCTGCTGTATTCTGTCTCATCCTTGCCGAACTTGTTCTGCTTCCACTCAAAGTCAGACATCTCATCGAACTCTTCGTCGGTCAGAGAAGATTCATTAAGAGGGGGCCTGGGGCCAAGGGGATCTACACCCTCCTTATCCGCCAGCTCCTGCCATCGGGCAGTCTCCCTAGCGGTCAGCGCCTTAACTTTGCCCATGGCTGTGGTCTCTACCTGCACACCGTTGGCATCAACGTACTCTTGTAGCTGCTCTTTGGTGAGCTTGCCCTCATGGGCCTCGATGAACTCTTCCAGATCCAGGGCCTTGATCTCATCTTGCTTGACCCCAGGCATCTTCTTCAGCGTCTCGAACATCTGCTTGGCCGGACCCTTGCCCTGCTTCATGTTCGATACAGCGCGGGATAGGCCAGAGAAAAAGCCCTCCTTGTCCTGGGTGTCAGTGTCCTGGGAGAGGCTGATGTTAGGCTTGCCCTTGAAGTCCGGATCAAACGCAGCGGTCTCCGCTCGGACGTTACCAGTACCAAACATGGCAACATTCCGCTCATCAAACAACGGGTTGTCCTCGTCCGGATGATAGTAGCCCTCATGGACATAGAACCCTGTGAACTCCAGCTTCTCCAGGCTCCAGAGAATATTCTCAACCTCAATGTCAGAGAACAGCCCATGACTCTCGATGATCTGATCCACGGCATCATTCGCCAGGGTCCTGCCTTCAATGTCATCTTCCTGGGCAACAACATGCTCCCGTAGCCGGTCAGTGTGTTCTGTGTTGTCGGCATCGAACACGCCGTCAGTGTTGATCAGAACCTTGGTGATAGCTGGAGCATCGTCCGGCTTGGCCATTTGGGATTTGGGAGGAGGAACCCTGGAAAAGTCTTCCGCTACTGTGGTCTCGTGAGTGAAGAACAAGATCCCTGGGTGGGTATCCATGTTGCGATCTTCACGCTGCCCCCTGAACCAGGGGTTGTCTGGGTCCATGCCCATAGACACAGCTCTCTTCATCCGAGAGACCATGTCCATAGGTAGGCCCTTGTCTACCGCTTGCTGATACTCCTCTGCTACCTCTTGGGATAGCTGGGTGTCTAAGTCTTGCGGCTCGGTATCTTCATCCCTACCTGATAGCGCGTCTCGTCCGGTGAGCTTCTGTCCAGGCCTGCTTTGATACCGGCCAATTGCCTCTTGTAGGCTTTCAACGCGTGAGGATGGGAACCGGATTTCTCCAGCCGCGCTATCCCCGCCTCTAGTTGAGCTTTTAGTGAATTGGTCATAATTCTCTATCCCTATTACCAAAGTATCGTACTTGTATGTTGAAGTATACGCGACAGATCCTTCTTGTTCAAGTACGTCTACGATAGCATCCATCGCCTCTTCAGCCTTGGTGTACTCTGCCTCGATAGCCTCCGGTGTGGACATCTCCGCCTGAAATTCGTCGCTCCACCGAGCAGAGAACTCCGGTATGTGCTGATGCCTGAAGCCTATGAACCTATCCTTGTCCCCCCTGGCGTCAGCCCTGGGGTCTACGATCAGCGTGAAGCCTTTAATACCAGCGTCTCTAGCGATATCTACTATCTTCTCGGCGTCAACCTGATCCAGATCTTGCTTAAAGTAGACCTCGAACCCAGGCCTAGCGTTGTCGCTCTCTTCTTCCGGACCCATTATGCGAGAAACAAACGTATCCCACTGGTCATTCTCCTTGGAGATCTGGGCTACTTCTTGGATGAATGATCGTTCATCAAAGTCTGTCTTGCTGGCAGTAACCTCTAGGTCAAATGCCCTCTCATAATCACCATCGTATTCGCCAACGGAATCCGCAGCACGGAAGATCTTGACTCCCGTCATAGCCCCCAGGCTGTCAACCAACCTCCTGGCCACAGTGAACATCTTCTTGTCTCTGACCTTGTTCTTCTTCTGCACTGACAGTCCGGACATCCACCTTCCCAAGTGAGCCTTGGCCAGCTCTCCCTCGAAAGATCCTCCGGCAGCACCGACCTTGGTAGTCCAGTCGTTCTTCGGATCGCCCCATAATTCTTTCTCCATGAACCACGCCAGGGCTTGCAATTCGTGCGGCTCCATCTCAAGCTCATCAGCCGCCAGCTTGAATACGTCCTGCCCAAACCTGAACTGTCCTCCTGGGGTAAGGTCTTTCTTTATCTCTCCGGTGACGCCACGCTCCACAATAGTGGGGACACGCTTCTCTCCCGCCAACCTCTGCAGCATCCTCGCTGCCCATACATCTATTGTTGCGTCATTGAGAGCGCCTATCAGATTCTGAGCAAAGGTCTTGGCCTTCGGCGCACCCTCGCGCTTGAACTGTCTGAACAAATTTAACAGCCCATCCATGACCCCCTTCTGCTTGGCCCAGGTTCCGAACCCTTTGCCATTAGGCCTTGTAGGCTGCATTCCATTAAAGGCCTTGTAGTCCTCTTCCTTCTGGTTCCCTCCCTCGTCAAGGTACATCTGGTAGTCGGCAAGCGCCCCCATGATCTTGGGGTCCTTGTCAGACATCATCTCAAGAACGAGTAACATTTCTTCAAAGTTGGACGGCGCTGCCGTGTTAGGACTGAGCGCCCCCAGGAAATCTGCCGAAGCATCAGACGCTCCTCCAAATACAGCACGGAGAGAGGTCCGCATACCTGAGTACCATCTCTGCTGCCGCTTGATTACTCTGGAGTTCCTATCGGTCCTGGCCTGCAGGGCTTTGACCTCGGCTACCATCTTCGTTGCCAGCTTCTGCGGGTCCTTCCCGTTCTGGTATGTGTATGATTGTTTCTTAAACTCTATCGCAATCTCGCCCTTCTTATTCCTGCTGGCCTTGTGTAGCTCATTAACCCTGGCCCATCCGTCCTTCGCCGCGAAGGGAGCGATCTTGTTTGCCACCGCATCGGTGAGCAGCTTCCGAGAAATTCCGGATTGTTCTGCCACTATCGCAATACTGGTATGGAGGCTGCGACTAATCCTGGCCCTGGCCTTCGGCGTGGCATTCTTCACCGGCTCGTAAGTCAGTGTATGCTCGGCCTCTATTGCCTCCATCCTGGCCCTCTCCTCCGGAGTAAGGCCGTCATCGTCTTCCGATAACTGGGTTCCCTCTGTTCCCTCTGTTCCCTCACGCGTCAATGAGTCTTCTGACTTCTGCAGAATGGTATCGATCTCGGTCATGCTGAACGGACCACGGGGATTGATCACCCGCATCTTCTTCAGCCCAGCAATAATCTTGTTCACACTGTCACGATAGTACCGGCCTATGGCTCCCGCCTTCTCCCTGCGCTCGGCAGCAATAGCCAGGAACTCCTTGACCTCAGTACCAGGGGAGAGTTCCTTTCCGTAACGTCTGGTCAGCTCCTCATGGATGCTGTTAAACCTACGGCCACCCTTGCTCTTCATCTGCTGGTAACCGTTCCACATGGCATTCCAATCAGCCACAATGTTGTTGATCCCGAAGTGACCTATCGCCTCGTGAGCAAGTTGTACCTGGGTGTCCCTGGAGTTCTTGAGGTTGTCGTGGACAATGTAAATGTTCTTGCCCTGGATAAAGCCCTTAACAATCTTGCCCTTCTGCTGCTCTATCCCGTACTTGCCTAGCTCATTAGAGCCAATGACCTTGACGATCATTCCGGATTCTTTCCAGGCGTTCAGTGTGCCAGCAATGGCTATGTTCGCCTGATCCTTGGTGATCCCTCCCTCCCGTAGCGGAGCCTGATCTGTGCTTGGGGTATCATCAGCTAGGCCAGTGGTTTCCTCGTCCCCGTAGTAATCCCCGTCCTCATCGTACTCGTAGGGATCTTCTGTAACCTCATCTTCAGCAGGCTCTGCCTTCTGTTCCTCTGCTTCTTCGGTCTGTTCTGTGGTATCAGAATCCGGAGTCATCTGACGCTCTACAGCACCATCGTCTACCCCTTCAGTACCGAACACATTGTTTCGCCCAAGAGGCCTTACGTCCCCATTGGCCGCAACTGTCCACGATTTAAGATTCTTGCCAACCTTAACGAGCAGCTTGCCGCCGTCACGCTGCATAATAGGGACAGTGGTCTTCTTCCCATTCCTGTTGATGTAGGTGAGCTTGCCTATTTCTTTCAGGTCCTTCGCTCTCGTAGGAGCTTCCTCTACTTGCTCCTCTGTCGCTTCCTGGCCAACAGAATCATAGCCATGCAGATATGGACCGGACTGATTCTCCTGCTTCTTCTTCCCAGCCTTGGCGTCCTCTACCCCCCGTAGGGCCTCCTTCATATCCCCATCGACAACAGTCTTGATAGACTGCTCCCTGTTAGGGTCATCAGGATTCATGGTATCCCTGCGATATTTTTCAAAAAATTTGCGGAGCTTTGAGGTCGAGTCTTCTGCCTGCTCTGTGGCAACAGGCTCGGCTTTCTTCTCAGTCTTAGCCTGGGCCGTCTCAGCCTTGGGTTTTTCTGTCTTAGCCTTAACCGGCGCAGCCTTGGCCTGGGGAGCAGCCATGCCCTTAGTCCCGCCCTGGTCCTGGCCCTTCTTGTTAATGACCACTACGGGGATCTTCTCCATCCCCATCTGCTCGGCTGCTATAGCCCGTCTGTTCCCTTCCTGCTGATCGAAGTTGTAATCAAGGTACGGGGCAGTGAACTTGGTCCCCGCTTCCATGGCATCCTTCATCTCACCCAGGTATTCACCCTCTGCCTCACGGGTAGTCCTCAAGGATTCAGGCGTTACCTCAAACTCTTCCTGGCCGTTCAGTATCTCAGCAGATCTATCCAAGTATTCTTGCGGAGTCATCTCCACAATCTCTACCTCAATACCTTTGCTCTCCCTATAATCCTCCTCGGTAAGAGCTTCATGCTTGGGATGCTGCAGGCCTTCTTCTGATGGCGTATCAGTAACGAATATTGACTCGTCAGTGGCGGCTTCCTCTACCGGAGCCTCCTCACTCTTGGCCTTGGCCGCTTCCTCTTTCCTGGCGTTCTTCTGCTGCCGCTTTATCGCAGCTCGGAATGTCTTCTCGTCCTTGTAATTCTTGTCGTATCTCTGATCAAAGATCCTTTCACCGGCCTCATCAACCCCACTGACCGAGAAAATCATCTCTCCTTTCGCCGCCAATTCTGGATTCGTATGCGGTCCTGCAGTGTAAGTCAGGGTCTTGTTGCCCAGCTTGACGATTATTGTCTCGTCCTTGTCAGCCTTCTGTGCCTTCTCAGCCTCCTTCTGCATCTTCTGAGTGGTTTTAGCTTGAGCCTCACTCTCGGCCTGGGCAGATGCGGAATCGGCTCCTGCAGCCTGTGCTGAAGCCAGGGCCTGTCCTGAAGCGTTGGTTGCGGCTAATGCCTGGGCCGCTGCCTCATCTGCCGTCAGATTCGGGTCCATCCCCTTGTCCGCAATAGCGGCCAGCTCCGTCTCATCGCTATAATTCTCAGCGTTCTCTGCCGGTGACGCGCCAGGAGGCGGAGGAGGTTCTTTATTGTCCACCGCATCCTCTGTGTAGATCCTGCCGTTAGCCGAGACAGTAGCCTTCGTCCCATCAAGGAGCGTGGTCTCAACCTGATTAGCCCCTTCTGCTGGAGCCTCTGCCCCACTAACAAGCCCAGCAGCACCACCGAACAACGCGCCACCAAGTCCGCCAAGACCGCCGGCCTCACCACTACCCTCGAATGGGTCCTGATCTGGATCGATAACGCCCAGGCCCATGTTCGCGGCCACTTTAGTGAACCATTCTTCTACCGATTCTTGGAGACCCTCACCGACAACACCCTTGGCCGCGCCTTTTAGCAATCCATCGCCGGTCTTTCCTGCACCACCAGCAAGTTTCCTCTCAAGGATTCTGCCCCAAGGGAATACCGCGTTAGTGATACCGGAAACAACGGCTGCTGCTGAGAATGATTTCCTGGCGATCCCGATAGAGATCTGATGCTTGGCCACCTCCGGATCTACACCGTCATCGGTCAGCATCTTGTAGTCTGGATTGACATCCCAGAGCTTTTGGTCGAGCCTCATTAACTCGTCATAGGCGTCTTTGCTGGCATCAGCGCCAGTCATTGGCATGCCGGTAGCCACAGCTCCAGCAGTACCTGCAGCGCCCTGGGCCTTCTTGCTTAATCCAGCAGCCTTGGCTCCCAGTGCAGCGGTTCTACCGGCCCCAGCTATAGGTAGCAAATAAATCCCCTGCTCCGCAACGAATGCGGACAGTAATGATGCAGAGGAAAGGGTCTCCCAGGCCGCGACTCCAGCCTTGGCGAACTCACCGTCAGCTTCAGCCACACGCTTGGCGCGTTGGGCCTCGAGCTGCTTTAGGTGTTCTGACTTGCCCTCTTCCCAGTACTCCCTGCCTATCTCTCCCTGGTGGGTAGCCCAGTTCTTCTTGTCACCGGTAGCCAGGGCATAGACTTCGCCGCCAATACCGATCAGGGAATTGACAGATCCAGCCGCAGCACGGCCCATGTCAGCCACACCTGTGCCGATAGCCTCAACGTATCCGCGTTCTTCTGGCTCTGGATCTGGACGAGAAAATGAAGGAGCCTCGTCTTCCCAGGTAGACATATCAAATGAGGATATCGCGTCAGTGAGGTCTCTAGGTTCTTCTTCTGGGGTAGATAGCTCCTCGTTAGGAGAGGCTAAGTCGTCCTCCCAGGTATCTAGGTCAAAGTTATTGAGCGCAGCAAAAACATCTTGGTCGTATTCGGCCACACTAATTAGCCCTCATGATTTGCTTCAGGATAGCATCTTGGTGGGACTGTGGCAGTTTGGCCATAGCCGCGTTCTGCTCCTCTGGAGGTAATCCTTGTATCCTGGCAAGAGCCTCCTTGGCAGTTTCTTTCTGGCCTGGGAGACGAGGGATTGGGATTCCCGCCATGCCATATGCAACATTACGCCGCTCTTCAACAGTAGGCCTGTCTTCGGGATTAACAAACAATGCTTCGTTTTGCTCCTTCAGGTCGTCCATTATCTGTCTTGCATTCTTATGCCTGTCGCTCAACGACAGCTTGGATTCTACCCACTGCTCTTTCTTGTAGTCCCATTCGTGACCGGCAGTCGGGCGAGTGCTGCTTCTGCGCTGCAGTTCCCTATCCTTCTTGGTCATCAACTTCCCGCTCCAGGCTTCCGCAGTAAAGAAGGCCCTCTCTTGATCATTAAGATCCGGATCTGCTTTGATATCCTCTATCGCGGCCTTTATCGCCGCAGTCTTCGCTTGAGCGTTCTCCAGAGCTATCCTGTCAGCCTCTCTGCTGTTGGCCTGCGCGTAAAAGTTCCGATCCGAAATCTCGCGTTCCGCTTCCCTGCGAAGAAGCCCTTCTTCCGCCCTGCCCTCTCGGTCCAGCCTGTTCTCCCTGCTCTGATGGGCATGGAGTCGCTTCTCCCTCTCAAGAAGGATCGCTTCCTTCTCCTGCAAGCCCATCGACTCAGCCATCGATCCAGAGAAGCCTCTCGCAAATTTTCGTAATAATCCGGCCACGTTACATGCCTCCTTGGGCGGAGGAAACTAACCCTCCGGCTGGCGGTCCTTGTGGTGCGCCCTGCGGCATCCCCTGTCCCATTTCTTCCGGCGCTCCTTCTGGGCCAGCCTGTGCTTCAGGAGATTCAGGCGGTGAAGAGAGAGACTGGGCTACTGCCTGGACTATCTGTGTGAACATTGACTCGTCAAGGGTGAAGATGCCCTGCTTCTCGGCCAGCTCCGCGATCATAGCAATGACTTCCATCATCGCTCCTTGGAGGATCTCCGGAGTGATGTTCCCTTTCGAGGACTTTCTCAGCATCATCAGGATCTGCTGGGCCACCATAGCCACAGCCCCGATAGGGTCATCCTTACCCTGCTCGAGTACAGCCATGACCTTCTCGAAAGAACCCTCAGAGTACAGCATCTTCATAGCGCCCATAACGGTACGCTCGTAGACGTTGGCTTCCTCCTCGGTAGGATCTCGAGTGCCTTCTGGTGAGGCTTCTTGTCCAGCCTCTGCTGGTATATTTGGATTAGCCGGATGCATTGCCTATCAGACCTCCCTGCCGTCTCTTCAATCTTCTGGATTCTATCGCACTGTTTGATTCAGCAACTCTATCAGCTACAGAGGCCCTCTGCACGTTGCTGGCTACTGTTCCTCCCTCTGCAGCAGAGATCAATCCCTGCCTGCCACTGAGACGGCTTGCAGCCACACCTCCGGTCTGGTCGTAGATCAGGTTGCCAGAGGTGTCCCTGATGGGCTTGGTCTTGGTCTTACCGAAACCTTTGATTCCTCCCATGCCGCCGAGGTTCTTGTTCTGTTGAGCAATTTTCGCCTGCTCAAGCTCGTAGGCCAGCTTCAGCTCGTCTAGTTTGTCTGGCTCGTCACTGAACAGGCCGAAGAGGCCTGTCCAGAGCGCCTTTCCAACGGTTGCCTTGGCTTCGTCACCAAAGAGCGCATCCTTAGTCCATTCCCAAATACCTGTTTTCTCCTCTTCTGTCGCAGTGCCTCCGCTCTCCCCAGCCTTGATTATTTGGCCAGCAACGTCCCCACCCCAGTCAATGGGAGGAATCAGGATAGTGCCAAGCCTGCCTTCAGCAGGGCCACCCCCCCATGGAGCGTCTGGGTCATCCTCCCATGGATCGTCTGGGTTTGTGGAGACCACATCAGTATCATCAGATCCGTCCTTAAGAATGATATTCCCTTTCTCGTCTACGTCAAAATAGTCGTCGTCAGTAACCACATTGCCGTCAGGAGTCCCGTCACCGATAATGTCAGGCTCCCCTTTAGACTCTTCGGCGATTATCAATACTGCTTCCTGCACATCTGGGTTCCTGTGGTTTATTACTCTGGACCACAGGTATGGACCGAGAACTCTTTGAGCCTCTCTGCCAAGACCACGCAGTATCCACAACAGATTTGTATCAGAACCACCCGGTCCGTCGAGGATCGCTCTAGCGGCTTCCTTCTTGGCTACCTCGTCTTCTGTCAGGCCTATATTCTCGTCAGCAATCGTGTCCTCACCTTGGGCTGCGGTTGCATCATCCGCTGTGTCCTCCGTGATGTCCGTTCCGTCAGGCGCTGTGTCCTCCGTGATGTCCGTTCCGTCAGGCGCTGTGTCCTCCGTGATGTCCGTTCCGTCAGGCGCTGTGTCCTCCGTGATGTCC
>Ga0080013_1001167_pt1 | contig 35664 bp, 55 predicted proteins | sample ETNvirenome_6_85_FD_69236 | JGI IMG/M metagenome (GOLD analysis project Ga0080013, IMG submission 69236) | Marine viral communities from the Pacific Ocean - ETNP_6_85 (SPADES assembly) (version 2) | ecosystem: Environmental > Aquatic > Marine > Oceanic | place: Pacific Ocean | collected 2013-06-19
GTGTGCGTTTGTGTGGCTAAACAGTATATATACTAAGGTTTACGGAATCCAAAACCCAAACCTATTTTTTACACAATCTCAACCCATTGTTAATAACTTTTATTAAAAAACTCTAGGAATTGAGCCAAAACAAACCAAAAACCGCTCAAAGTTCGTAATATCTTGATAAATAAGTAGTTATATCTTGAAAATATCTCTTTTTTTAGTGCAAATCTATCTAAAAAGAAAGAATTTGCTAACATATCAGAACAATTTAAATCTAATTTAACAACACATAGTTAAATAATAATAAAAAATATAAGCCTTTTTAAGCCTTTTAAGGTGCTTCTGGTGTCTTACTATTAGTATTGTATTTGCTTAGATTAGAGCAAAAAAAACACCTCGTGAAAGGTGTCTTAATATTAGTATTTAATTGCTTTACTTATTTAATAATATATTTGTTTTTATTAATAGATAAAGTAAGTAAAGTGTCTAAATTTATCATTCTATATTTGTTTATTCTCATATCGTAAACTCTTACAAGATTGTATTTACTTGGCTCGTATGGTTGAGGCTTTGCATCTTCTTTAAGTCCTTTAGTAACTTTAAGGCGACCTGTTAAAAGCCTATGCTCACCATTCTTCTTAATAAAGGTACTAGAAAAAATACGCCCGTTTGTTTCTCTTATTAGTTCTTTCGCTTTGTCTGTGTTAATTGTTGTCATTTGTTTATTGTTTTAAATTAGTAATTTGTTTGCTTAACATCCTGAAGTTAGTACTGCTAATACGAAAAGTATAAAAAGTTGCGTATCGCTCCAGTTAGTAAGTGGTAATTGTCCTTTGCTCATGTCTTTAGTTTTTAAGGTTAATATCTATTTTATTGCCGTCCCACTCTTTACCATTTAAGAACCAAACATAATTCTTTTGGTATATGCTTACACCTTCTAAAGCGTTTAGGCGTTCCTTTGTTGTATTGCTGAACCATCCACAATTACTTATTGATAGCGTTCTTTGTGGGTCGTTGTATCTGTAGGCGATAGCGTTATTATGTAAATATAATATCGTAACATTTGGCAATACTTCTACCTCCATATTGGCTTTTTTAAATCTTTCAGCGTTCATAAATGCGCTAATTGATTCTTTTGTGATTTGTCTCATTTTTTTTATAGTTTAAATTAGTAAATTAATTGTTTAATAGTTTATCTATCTCTGGGGCTACATATTCAAAAAAATCTTCTTCCTTCTTTCTTGATGCGTGTAAACTTGCTAAAGTTTCTGAATTTAGATTTTCGGTTGTATATCCGTACTCTGTCGCTATCTCTAAAGATTCAGAAAGTGAGCAATCATTTTCTTGCAAGTATTTCATTGCATTATAGTAATAAATTATTTCCTCGTTAAAATAGCCGTTATCTTGCAAATCTTGGAACAATTCATCGCTATCATTGTAAGAATTTAAATCTTCCTGCATTGTAACATTGAGAAAATCTGTTGCATTATCTCCTAGATATTGACTGCTTAACTCATTAAGAGCATCAAAAATAATTGTGTTTTGTGTTTTTGTTTTCATAGTTTTATAGTTTTGTGCCTTTTAAGGCGTTAATATTAGTTTTTAAGGGTTAACAATATGTATTAATATATAATGCCGTCATGAGCATAGAAGCGGCAATTAAACAAACATAAGTTACAAAGTTTAAAAAATTATCTATTCTTTGCTTTTTGCGTTCTGTTAAATTCTCAATCTTATATTTATAACCTCCATTATCAAAATATTTATTTATTTGCTTTAATTTTATATATGTGCCATCTGTCCCCCTTATATTTCTAAAAAAATTTTCTCTTTCTTCTTCATTTAAAAAATAACTTTTGTTATTTGATAAATTTGTAATTTTGTAGTTATTCATAGTTTTATTTTTTAGTTGTTAATTTTACCTTCCGACACCATTGTCTTTCTTGTTAATTCACCACCTGCTAATTCTGTATCAATTTGCTCATTACTCATAAATATTATTTCATCTAAGTAATCACCTATTTGGTTTAAGGCAGTATTAACTCCTACCCTAACTTGACTTTCAACCACCCCCTCATTACTATCGTAGCAATTATTTGAGTAGTCTTTTAACCATTGCGACAACACAATTAGTTTTCTTCTTGTAGCATTTTCGTTTGTTGTTTCCATTTTCTTATTTTTTAGTTATTAAATTATTTCATTGACATCATACCCAAATTCATTTGCAAAACTTTCAATTTGCGCTTCTAGTCTGCTATTTTGTTCTTCTAAGTTTTTATTTTCTTTTTGCAATCTTTTAACTTCTTTTCTTAGCCAAACTATTGATTCATTTTTTTGTTTGTTAATTTCGTTTGTTGTTGTTTCCATTTTATTTTTTTTTAATTAATTTTGTTTTATTGCGTTTTGATTCGCTAGTAATAGACAAAGGCAGGGGGCTCTCTCTCTTGAGGCAGTTGGCTAGTAAGAGGTTGCAACCTCCTTTTGCTGATTATTCTTTTACCTTTGTTTCGCCTTTTAAAGGCTCATCAGTATTACTTAGTAATTTATTTATATGTCGGTTGGATTAACTACTTTTGTTGATACTGGGAAGGTGCCGAACTCTCTAAAAATATGCGTGTTCACTGATGTTCTGGCATCCATATCCGAAACGCTTTGCACTTGATATTCTAATACTTTTATATCTTTTGGCTTTTGTATATTCAAGCATAACTCTACTAATACACTTCTTTTCTTGTTGATTGTTGTCTTCATTGTTGTTTGTTTTTAGTTAATTTTATTTTATTGCCTTTTAATTATTGACATGACAAACATACAAACAATTTTTAACAAAAAGCAAACAAATGTTAAAAAACTTTATTTACTAGAGTAAAACAGCATAAAATAAGTATAAAATAAGGCTATTTTTGGCAAATATGAAAATTAAAAAAGTGCTTTTTTGCCTCGTTTTTTGGTGGTGGTGGTGCAAAAGTTGTTTTTTTATATATTGTATTTATATGCTTTTTGTGGTTCGGTTGGTGTTGCTCAATTTTTGAGGTTGATAATTTGCAATAATAGAAACAGGCGCAAATAATAAAATTTTTAATATATCCAAATAAAAAACAAACTTTTTTAAATTATTTTTTATTATGTTAAATTGTCAAAATAATAAATATTATGTTAAATTCTGAAAAATCTCAAAAAATTTTTTTATTTTTTTTACCCACAACCCTAGCAGTTTCAGGGCAGTTTCAGCAGTTTCACAGCAGTTTCAGGGCAGTTTCAACAAGGCAGTTTCAAGAAAAGTTTTTAAAAAAAGTTTTAAGGAATTTTCATATACCAGTCAAGGACATCCATACACTCTTCAAGTCCTTTAACTACCTTAGCATAGTAACCTGCTTCATTGAGGTCAGCAACCCACTCTTTTTGTTCTTTAGATGGATAGCAAGTCTTATCTGCTTTAATCTCTAGGAATAGACCACCATATAGATGGTTTATCTTCATTATCTGCATATCAGGAAAGCCTTTAACATAGCCTGTTTTTTTGGCTAGTATTGCTTGTTTCATAGAGGTTCTTATGCCACCTAGTGAGGCACAGTATCTTACATCAGGATATGAATACTTCATATAGGTACAGAAGGATGATTGGACTAATGCTTCTTTCTTCATAGCCATACCCCTACGCCCCCTTGTACCCCCTATGCTTACCCCCTATACCCCCTACACCCCTATTACCCCCTACATCCGTATAGGTCTTACCCTTTATGAGTTGGTGCATTAGAGGTTGAGATACACTATACTTTCTAGCGAGAGATGAGATAGTTATCTTCTGAGTTGCATTAGTATATTCTTTTCTAATTGCATTGGCTTCTTCCACAGTAAACTTTCTTCTGGAGTAACCACCACCTCTACTATCTTTTCTATCTTCTAATCTTATTTTTCTAATCTTTGGCATAATCTAATATTCATCATCAAACCTATCAGTAGTTTCACCATATTGATTTTCAATATCAATGTTTGTGATTTTAATATCTACTTTGTTTGGATTCTTTTTATTTATATAGCAAATTCTGTCTATTAATTCTTGGTCTGCTTCAATCTCTTTTATGTTAGATGTAAGAACAAATGTATCTAATGTACCTGTAACTGCTTTCCTAGTTACAGTTTTTTTATTCTTTATCTCGTAAGATACAAATACTCTAAAGATTGGTTTTTTCATTTTTAATTTTATCTAACTCAAACTCTAGGTGATTAATAGCCTTCTGTATGCAATCAACACTTGTTTCGTGCTTACGCTTTGCTCTAAGAAGATAAGTAACTGCAGTACCAACATTGTACGATAAATCAAAATCTTCTACAACCTTCCTAGCCTCATACCCATAAACTCTACCAATATAATAGTTTGGAGTTTTATCTTTACTGTAATCTATTTTAAGTTCTTCTTTTGTTAATAGCATCTTAGGGTTTATTTTTGATGATACTTCTTCTTTTTCTCCCCAAGTAGTAGTTGGAGTCCACCCATTCCTCCCCTTCTCGTAGTAGTATTTATTGTGTTTTTGGTCTTTCATTTATTCTATCGTTTTCTAGTCCACCAGTTCTAGTGATGTGCTTATTCATATTTTCTTCTAACTCCCTGTTTTGTCTTTGTGTTATTTTACCTTCAACATACTGAAGCCCAATTATAGTAAAAATTACAGTACCAACAAATATTTTTACCAATAAAATTATTTCATTACTATCCATTTGTTTCTAATTTAAAGTTATTTTCTATTAATTTAAGTAACTGATGAGGTGTATATATCCTACTATCACCATCATAGTTTTCATATATGCAAGTAAAGTTATCATCTTCATAAGTCCATAAACTCCTTACATTATTCTTAATGTGGTTTTTTAATATCCACTTAATTGTTTTGTATGTTCTTTTAGTTTCAACCATTTTATTTTTCTTGTTCGTACCATACAGCATAAACCTTAATTCCTTTAGGTTCACCCATTAGAATCTTTTTCTTTATTTTTGGTTCTTTTACTAAGTTCTTATCCATGTATTTTGGATTCTTACTATTTAATTTTCTTTTCTTCATTTTGTTTTTTTATAATTAAAAGAATATCCAAATATTAAAGAGTGCCTTAGTGTATATGCTATTGAAAATCCATAATTCTTCTTTCTGTATTCTACCTTCACCCTTCTCTCCCTAAAGTCATCATATTCATCCCTATAATGATAACCATCTATCAAGTAACCATATAATGTTCCTGATTGGAAATAATGCAATGGTATTCCTATACCATAAGACAATACATATTCATTTGCTCTTCTTTTGTAAAAAGAATATCCAGCAGACATATAATGCATTATGTAGTAATCATCAGCAACAAGTTGAGGTTTTGTGTAGTTGACATTTAAAAATCCTCTCGCCACCTCCCCTACAAACTTGTGAGGTGCTGCAACTTCCACCCCAAACATATCACTATGATTACACTCTGTCGTATCAGTCTGTGCATTAACTGTAAATGCACTTAAAAATAATAGCAATATATTAATTATTCTTTTCATTTTATATTACAAAAAGCATGGTGGGCTAGTAAAAAATAAACAAATTTAACAGTTGTTAAAATTAAAGTTATTTTACCCACCATACTCATTATACTCATCATCCATAAATTCGGTGCAGAAATACGCCTCTAATATACAAACGATTATTACTACTCCCCATATTATTAATATTGTTTTCATTTGTCAAAGATATAAAAATAATTCAATTTTATACAAATTAATTCCTAAAACTTTTTCCCTTGATAATCACCACTTTACACTTCCTTAACCTATCTAAAGTCCTTTCATCATACCTTTCTTTAAGTGCTTGAGGTGTTAAATTTGTGGTTATTAATAATGTTTTAGAACTATCCTCAGCATAAGAAATTGCATCAGCAACTGCATCTATCTTAGTACCATAATCATTTTTAATACTCTCAGTTCCTAAGTCATCTACAATTATAAATGGTGCTTTGTTTCTATCAACTGCACCTAATTCTTTTGCAGGAACGCTTCTTAATATCTTATTTGTTCTTGTTCTGAATATAGCAGGAATAACAAAGTTTAAGATAGTTGATTTGCCTAATCCACACTCTCCCATTAACATCAAGCCCTTTCCTTTTGTATCTACCATCCAGTCAATAATCTCATCATAAGCAGGTAAATGCTTATACTTATCAACTGTTCTATCGTAATACTCAAAAGACTTAATGAACATTTCTTTTATTTCTTCTCTTGCACCTAGTTTATATCTGTTGTAAACTTTTGGCTGCAGGAAGTCTGCGTTTTTAAATGTATCTTCTATTGTTCTCATAGTTTAAAATTTACCATCACCATAATCTCCTCCCTTTTTATGTCTGTGTGATGTAGTGTTATTGTTATTAGTTTTATTTTGTCTTTTCTCCCAAGTTCTCATACAAGCCTTCCAATCTTTCATTTTGTTTTTACCTACCATCCAATTTTTACTTTCATAGAAATCAAAAAAAGTTTCTGCATCAATACCATTATTCCTCCAAAAACAATATTCTTTAATGTCATTAACTGTTGGTTTTTTAAAAGAAGCCCCTTTATTATTAATATGTTTATCTTTAGATAAACTAATATTATCCTTAAAGTTTTCTTTAATACCCCCCTTTAAGTTTTCTTTAATACCCCCTTTAAGAATTCTTATATACCTCCTATCAATTTCTTTAGTACCCCCCTTGTAAGTGTAAGATGTTGATATATAGTCATTTGCAACTAATTCGCTTACCCACTTAGAAACCGTTACAACACTCTTGTCATAAAGGTTAGAAAAGTATTTATTTGTAGCAAAGCACTCTCCGTTAATGTTCAGTAGTGCAGTTATTTCAGCATACATTAATTTAGCATTTGCAGTTAGGTTTTTATCATACCTAACCTCAGCACTTATTATAGCATAGTAGTTCGGATTTTCTTTCATTGTTTTTAGTTTTAGTTGTGTTTTGGTATTTCTAATTCATAGCACTCTGTATAAGTGGACATAACCACAGTCCACTCACTTACCTCTTTGTGAGTAAACCAACAAAATCTTGCGTATAAGGCGTTCAATGGCTGTATGAACAAATAGTGCGTAACTTTCTTTTGAGGGTTGTTATGGGCTTTAAAATTGATTCTAAGGGCATTTCCATCACTTCTTACGCCTTTAACATCAATGTAATGTAATTCACCAATTCCTTGCATAATTAAATCAGCCTCAACAACTGGTCTTTCCTCAAGCAGTAAAGCAGCCTTATATTTTATACCTCTATTATTCTCCATAAGGTGTCTTGCAATAAGTTCTGCAAATATTCCTAATTGCTGTATAGAATGTTCTTGATTACCTCTATACTTCTCTGTGTTTTCATTGTAAATATCAGCAGATAACATACTCCTTACCTTAGCAAGTTCATCAGAAAGTTTGATGAAAGTGCTAGGATAAGTTGTTTTTTTCCACTTAATCATTAGAATGGCAAGTCATCTTCTGCTTTTGCTGTGGACTTCTTAGCAGTAGTTTTTTTATCAGTTGGTGGCTCATAAGTATTTACATAAGCGTAATGAGTTGCACCCTTTTCAGATGGTTCTCTCCTTTCTGAAATCACCATAGAAACCCAACCATTCTTTGAGTTTGCTTGTAGTTCATCCATCTTAAAGTTAGCAACCATCATTGTACCATACTTCGTATTAATGTTTTTAATACTACTTGGTAAGTAAACTTTCTCTTTCTTGTCTGTCATTTTTTAATTTTTTAATTTTATATAATTTGGTTAATGATTCATTTATTTTATTTAATTGAGTTTCTAGTCCTAATATTTCCTCATCCACCTCAACTTCAATAATCTTATTTTCTACTCTTTTAAATGCTTTAGTATCATCTTGGTAGTTGTTATAAAAGAACTCAAACTTTCTTGTGTGGTGGATTATAGATGCGTGATGTAAGTTAGTTACCTGACCTATCTCACTAAGAGTTAATCCAAACATTTCTCTTAATATGTAGATATACATTCTCTTAGCAAATATAATGTTTTTCTTTCTACTTCCCAAAAACATTCTATCTTTATCTATATCATAAATATCTGCTAATTCTTCTGTGATTATATTGTGGTAATAATCGCTAAATTTTAATCTTCTTCTTCTCATTTGTTATAATTTTAATTTAAGTCGTACACTATTGTATCAACTATGTCTTGTATGTTTAATCCAATAAAGTCTGCTAAAGTCTTAGCGTGAATAAATCTAAGTGATGGTGGATTCTCTATAAACTTTCTACTTGTAGCATAATTGACTCCAAGTATCTTACAAAGTTTTAAATTAGACACCCCATATATCCTTAACAAAGCCTCAAATTCATTCCTAGACTCTCTAATCTGTACTAAGGTGTATTTATTTGTCATCTCTCTTTAGGTATGTTTCTACCTTCCATTTTTCTATCCTGAACTTAGTTTTATTGCCATGATAAAAATCTACTAATTGGTTTTTGTTTAAGAGTTGAATAATATTATCTTCAACAATCTCACCTAAAATGCACTTCTTGTTCCACACAATATAAGTGTAAACTTTTAAAAAGTGATTAAAAATCTCTATGTCCAAATACTCCATCTCTGAACATTTTTTCCCATTGTTTTCTAGTGTCTGTTTCATATCTGTTTTCATTTATTAAAGTTATTATTTCTTCTGCTTCTAGTTCTGTTAAATCATTTATCCTTCCTAGAATATCAGATTTCATTCTTGTGGTTAATGATGTTTGGTCAATCCTACTCTCAATGAAAAGCCATTGCCCATTTGTAATAGGTGTTGGCTCTCCATCAAGTGCTTCATCTATCCAGTCATTATTACTCATCCATTTCAAATGCCATCTCATCTTTACTATACATCCCCTGCTCGTAAAACCCTGCTAAAGTTAAAACAACCCTACCCATTGCTCTTTTTTTAGCCATAGAAACTAACCATTTTTTACCACCTCCTGTAAGATTATTTGTAACACTTGCCTCTCCAAAATCCATTACATTCCTAACCTCATTACCTACTTTCATAGTTGCTGCTGCCTTAAGAACACACTCTCCCTCTTTCACATCTAAAAGTACAACTTCATAACCTATAGTTATTCCATTTTTAGCAGCAATTTTATCTACACCACTTCTAGTTATTGTAGAGAATCCTCTTTTGTCTTTATACACATCCTCTCTTACCAACCCATTCTCTTTATAAAGTCTTGTTAAAACTTCTTTTCTTGTTTCTTGAACTGGCTCTGGTTGTTTCTTTAATTTTTCTTGCATTGTTTTTTTTGTCATTTTGTTATTATTTAATTGATTAATACTCGGTTGTTGTGCAATATCATGCATTGCGTTAATTGTTTCTTCTCTTTCTTTCATAAATTGTTCTTTCATTTTTCCCATAATTTTATAGTTTTAGTTAGTAATTTTGTCTTGTTGGACAATGTAGATAATCATAAGTATTATGATTGTAGGTACTGCGATTAGTGTTTCCATTTATTTATTGTTTAACGAGCCACCTGCCCATGTGTATTAATTTCTTCCCATAGAATTTGTGTTATTTCACATAACTCAAGCCCATCTTCATCCTGTAATATGTCTGGGTACATTCCATTTAGATACCATTCACTAACCACATTAAGAACTTCTTGTTCAGTTAGTTTTAATCTTTTAATTATATCTTCTTCCATTGTTTATTGTTTTAGTTAGTAATTAATTCGTTTTCTTTTATATTCCTGATATTCTTCTTCAGACATATTTTGTATTCTTTTATCTAATATAGAAAACAATTCAGCATATAATTCCACTTTAGTTTTCTTCTTTGGCTTAATATAGATATTATTATCTACAATTATTTCTTCTTTCATTTTATTATTGTTTTAGTTATTAATTATAGTTCATAAAATATTAGTAAAAGGTAAGGGTTTGGAGTAGGGGTATAAAATAACTTTGCTTTGACCAACAATTACATTTCTGCGTTTTAATTAAATCTACAAGAATAAATCTTGGTTGGAGTTTGGAGTAGAGGTTATTAAATACTTATCTTTAACTTACAATTACATTTCTGCGTTTTGGTTAAATCTACTTTTACTAATATTTCAATGAACTAATTTTGACAAGGCAAAGATATAAAATTGGAATTACCCACCAAAAGATTTTTAACAATTTTTTGAAAAATGTTTACCTACTAGAGTAAAATTGTAGTAAAATTGTGTGATATTTTAGAAATAATGCACTAAACGAGCCACCTGCCCACTTGTTTTTTCGTGCAAAAATCCTTCAACTGCTTTAGGAATTCCTGTAAATCCTTTTCTTGAGTGCCAACTATCAGTTCCTGATGGACTACGCATATACTCTACAGTAACTCCTATAAAGTCTTTTGCATCTCTCCATTTGTGTTTTACTTTGTGATGTAAATGATGTAGATACCAATATCTATATTTAGTTTCACTCCACATTTCAGGCTTCTCCTGAGCCATTAAAAGAGGTAAGTTATCCATCTTAGCACCATCTCCATGCTCTAAGCCAATTAAGTTCTTACCATACTTATAATACTTTCTATGTGCTACACTAATATCAAAAGTAATCTCTCTGTCATTCCTGAACCAACTCTTTAATGCGTGTGCCAAATGAAATCCACTTTGATAATCGTGATTACTCATTGAGTGTATCACATCAACAGGTGCTATCTCTCTTAACATCTCTACACACTTAACATATAGTGCTAATGCAACTTCAAAATGTTCCCACCACTTCCCATCTACATCTTGCCTTGTACCTGCTGTAGTTTGATTATATACATTATCAATATGTAAAACATCATTTCCTATACAAAATAATACCCTCTCTACTTCAAACCCTTCTGCTTTATACATAAGTCCTTCTAAGCCCTCTAAAACACGCATACAGGCAGTTTCAACATCATACCCATCACCAGTTTCAAGTCCATTAGCATATTTACCTATATGTATGTCTGCAGGATTTATTATTAACAAATGATTAGCATTTTTATTTTCTCTTTTTACTGAAGGGTAGTAGGGTGAGTGGCTTTCAATGAAGTCGCTAATCTTATCTAGCATATCATTTTCATTAACAGATATATCTTCTTTAGTTACAATGCTAAATCTGTATTCACCACTAGCAGATTGCCAATGTTTAACACTTACAACATCATCCTTATCTATACCTCTCTCTGAAAGATGTATGTCTAATGCTGTGTTGCCATTAATGTTTGTTGTGCTTTCTGCTCTGTTTTCATAAACCATCTCAACTTCTTCTTTAGATAGTCTAAGTCTTTTACCATATTTTTTCATAGTTTTATGTATTGGTTATGATGCAATTATACAAAAAAAAATACTTATATAAAACAAAAGTGAGATGTTTTTGAACATCCCACTCTTGAAAACTATAAACATGAAAACAAAGATAGGCACAACCCTACCTAAGTTATGCAAAGATAATTATTTTTTACAATTATCAGTACAATTACATTTATTTTTCTCAAATACAGAGAAACATAATGGCAATACCCCTAACCCTGTCAATATCAACGCATTAGTATCAATACCATTCTTCTCAATGTATAAACTAGCAGCAATTACTATCACTCCACTAATGGTTCTTTTACTACTCCATTTACCTTTAGTGTCTGTAAAAAGTTCTTTTACTGCCTTCAATAATTCTGTTATTGGTTTTACGCCACCCTTTAGTAACGCTTCCCCTATCCACTTCTTAAACATTACTTTTTAATGTCTGCGAGTCCTTGACCTAAGATAAGTGTAAGAATAGCATAATAAACTTTCTCAACCTCACCTTCAGTAAGTCCTAATTTAACTGCTGCAAATGGAACAAATATTGCACTAACTGTGTACCAGAATTTTTTTGAATTGAACATCTTTTTTAAAATTTCCATAATATATATTTAATTAGTTATTATTAATTAGTATAACCAAATCACAGGACTTGGTTTATCGTAAACATCTATATCTACATGAATAAATGATTCATGTAATCCGAACCTCTCAAAATCTGCAAAAACTAAAGCATCCATCATAACTGCTCTAGCATTACTATCTTCACATTTAATATCTGCAGCCAATCCCTTTGTGTGTGATGAGGTTGGGTTCTTCTTACTCTCAGGATGATTTTTACATCTGTAGCCACTAGATATTACAAATGGTATCTTTGCAAATTCTCTAGCCTTATCTAAAGATTGTAATAACTCATCACTTACAACAGTTTCACCACAACCACACTTACAGGTGAATTCGCTTCTCTTAAAATGATTTAAAGTCATTTTATGTTGTTACTGCAATTATCTCTATATCACACGCTGCTGTATCTGCATCTGCTTTTATCTGAGTAATATCTGCAAAAGCACCAAAAGTTGTACTTGAAGCAATAGCATCCATTTCATTACTCATTAACAAGAATACATCTCCTGCTAATAACTTATAAAAGAAAGAGTCAGTACCATTAAAAAGTGTTAAAGTTATAAAGTTCGTGTCATCTAAATTTGTTATTCTAAAGTATTTGTAATCTCCTACAGTAACTTGACCTGCTGCATCAGCAGCCCCAAAATTGATAATTGCAGGGTCGCTAGTGCTAACATTCATTATTCTTTGTAAAACTTGACCATTACTTGAAAATCTTTTATTTGTTGTGTTTCCATAACTAACGCCATTAAGAGTATAACTCTCTGTTATTGTTACTGTTAAATCTGCTGTGTCTATTGTTGTTGCCATATATTTTTATATTTTATTTGTTGTTCTTACTCCTCAATCACGCCCCAATCACCATCTTTAAGGGTTGTTCTCATTTCACTTATATTCTTTGTTGTTTTCCCTTTTAAAAAACTTGGGTTATCTCCATAAAACTTAACAAAAGTCTTATCTTTTTCTTTATTCCATCTAAGAGTATCTTCAGAAGTTTCAACTACTTGTGAAAAATCTATAGTTTCTACATCTGCTCTGTTTATTATTACATATTTTCTATCCATATTATTAAGGTGTGTCTGTTACTATATTACTACTATCCATATTTTTCATAATTGCTGGATTACCACCAATCTTTACCATTGAAACATTATCAAAATAACGCAAATCTCCATCTGCCCCTGCTGAGCCTCCATTACCAAATCTAACCGCAACACTACTAGTGCCAGAATCTGTTCTAAAATACCCAAACACTTCTGTCCAAGTATCTGTAGGAATACTCCTACCTGTATGAGTAAGAGCAGTACCTAATCTTACCCATCCAGTAGAACTAATATTCATCCACCTACTAGAATTAGTGTCTGGGGCATATGCCCAATAAGAAAACCTATAAACAGTATTTGCATCTACTGTAATAGCAGGTGTTGTTACCCCCTTATTTTCATCATAACCATTAGTTTCAAATTTCCAAGAATAATCTCCACTCTGTGGTTTCTCTGTACTTCTCTCACTAATAATACCTGTACCACCTGATGCTGTCCATCCAGTTCCTGTTGCAAAGATAGGGTCTGTTATTAAGTTTTCACCTATTGTTGGAGTTTCTTGGTCAAATATAACCTCGCCACTACCACTATCATAAATACCATCACCCATTCTCCAATAACTCAAAAGATTCCCACTCTTATCTACACCACTACCTGCGGTATAACTTGCGGATAAAGTTAAATCATTTGGAGTTCCTGAATTATATATTGAACCAATAGTATCTCCATCTAAAACAGCATCCCATATTGCTACCTCATCCATCAACCCTTCGTAGCCATCACCACCAAACTTCACTACCTGCCCATCAGGAGTCCATCCACCACTAACATCAATATTTGCATTAAAAACAGGAGTTGTATTACCGTTTAGATATCCTTTAAACTTTTCTTCTGATGCACTAGTAGTATCCCAAGTTACTACAACATGATTCCATTGGTCATCAATTACAGTTATAATTCCACTTGCTCGATAACCAGATGCTGGGTCAGAGTCATCCTGACACGCGCATTGCAAAGTTGAATCTGTATAATTTCTAATAAAAATATGATTTCTAAAATCCACACCATCATATTTATCAAAAATATCTCCATCATTTATCCCATGGCTAGAAAAATCACTTTTAACCCAAAAAGAAATACTCCCAGTTACTGGAAAACTATCTGCTAAACTTGAGGCTTCTAAATATTCATTAGTTCCCTCAAAATCCATAGAGTAATTGTTAGAAAACTCTTTAGATGTTATTGAATTTAATGTATTGTTTAATGCTAATCTCATTGATGTTATTTTAATTTATTATGCACTAGCGTTACCATCATGCTCTGTATATCCAATTCCTATTCCTGCACTCAGTGTTATCGCTGTGATTCGCATGAACAAGGTCGTACCTGCAGGTAGGGAAGTTTGAAGAGAAGATTCTCCAGTAACTCCATCAGCAGTAATAGCACTAATTGTTGATGCTACTGGAAAATATACACAATAGAAATCCTTTCCTGTTTGTGCTACAGTAGTAAAAACCTCAGTTCCACCACCCTTACCTAGCATTTCAAATAGTAATGTATTGTCTGTATCAAATGTACTCATTTTATTATTTTTTAAATTGTTATTATTTTATTTTTATTCTGTAAAAAGTTTTATTAATGCCCCTAAAGTTATAGCATAAATCATCCACATTGCCTTCACTAAAACCTTTCTCATTGTTGTGTTTCTGTTCACTCTAGCAGCAACTCCTTTATCTGGATTTAACAGCCTCTCTGTAAGCATATCCATCTTCCCATCCAAATTATCTATCTTCTCGTTTATCGAACTTATGTCTTTCTTCATTGATACTATTTCTTCTTTTGTTGTCATTAGAATGTTGTTGTTTGTATTGTTAAATTCATATAAATGTTTGAACCACCACTCGCCTCTTTAATCATTGGAAATATAATATCTCCTGCCAATACAGAAGATGCTGTTATAGTTGTTTCATTTATCCTAATACCCTTGTTATTATTATTAAGTCCTTCTACTGTAATCTCATCAATCACAGTAGGAACAACAGAAGCAATTTCATCCTCTACAGGTGTTAATTTACATATAGCAATAGTAACATCATAGTCCCCATTACTTGTAAGCCACCCACTTATAGATGTAACTGCAGCAGTTTCAGGGATTACACAAGCCTGACCAATTCTAAAAAAATTAGTTGGGGACATACTTCCTAAAGAAACTGTAGCAGTACCATAATCTACATCCATTTGAAATGGAGATTTATTATCATTAATATCTTCACCATAAGTGTAAGTAGTTAATGCTGTAGTTATGTATCCCTGCATCTTGTAATTGGTAACACCCATGTAAGACTTACTCTTCCACTCTAAATTACCATCAGTTTCAGTTGGTGAAGAACCAGAAGTTTTAGATAAAACAGTATCATTAATAGCATTTTCAAATCCTTTTGGATTGTGTCTATTTGCACTACTTAAATTTTTATGTTCGTTTGCAGCCATTTATATATTTATTTTAACAATCATCACAAGGACAGTTATTCTTCCAACTATCATAATTTCTAGTTGGTCTTGAATATATACTGTCATACATTATTATACCATGATTTTTATAGGTATCATCATTACAAGGTTTATTAGATTCATAAGTTGGATAATCACCACTTTGGTCGCTATCATTCATATAATCTAACATATCTTTTAAGTATATCTCAGCCTTCCTGTAAGTGTCTTGCTTATAAGCATTTAACTCAGAAGGGTCAATAATAGTAGCAAACTCATCAATATTATGCACAATACCTGCACTACTACTATTACTTTGAACTTCATTAATTACCTCAAATCTCACAAACCAACTCAAGCACCTTGTTAAGAAATCATCCATCAAGGTTTGATTTTCAGTAGTTAAAGTACCATTATTATGTTGAGTTTTTATTTCTTCATAAAACTTTTTACCAATCGCTGATTTTAAATGTGCTAATTCAGAAAGTAATAATGTGCTATCAGAAATTAAAGCAGTATCAGTATTAGCATTAGTAAAACTATTACTTATAACTTCTGCTGCTGTTACTAAAGGTATATATTGGTTTACATTTGCCATAGTTATTCTTTTTCAATTTCAGTTACTTGTAAATCACTTGCATCATCATCACCAACCCCATCTCCATCATCATCTCTTGTTACGATAATTTGCTCTCTATCAGTTAAGAACATATTACCTTCCTCTAACATTGGTAAATCTTCATCTAACATTCTTCTTTGTTCATTAATAGTAAGGACTTGTTTAGGGTCAATCTGAGTTGCAAAACTAATTGGTGGCTCATAATGAATTACTAAATCTTCAGGTAAGAAACCTAACTCTTTATATAAAACCCCTCTAATACCATTTAATAGTAAATCAGAAGTATCTTTAATTACAGTAGTCATTGCTAAGTCATAAGCAATCCTAATCTCACTACCTGTATTATTCATTTTACCTGAACTAACCAAACCACTTAATGATGGCTGCCACCTATGAGCAGTTACAATATTTTGGTCAGTTATTCTTTGTAAGTCTATCCAACTACCATCTTGGTCATCTTTGATAATCTGAACATTAGCACTAGAAGTATCTCCATTCTTAACAATGAACATAATTTTTCCATTGTTTCCATCACCAACAAACTTCTTCTGTGCTTCTCTTACTAATTTCTTTGCTTCTTCTTCACCCATATCCCCATTAATCTCAACGATTGCTGAAGGTTGAAATCCATTCTTGAATTTAGTGTGATTCCATTTACCAATTTCATAATCAACTGCAATATGCTCTAATGCAGCAATATAATCTGGCAAACCATAGAATTGGAATGTAGGTTCGTAATCTTTAAATTGAAGGACAAATCTATTTCCCTTCACCTTAGGATAAAGAGGAATAGTAGATAATTTATCTTTCATAGTAGTGTACTTAGCCCAATCAGGATGAATATACACTTCTTTCTTGTTTTTAGACATTCTAACAGTAGTTGCATCTATGTGATATAGATTTAGTCCACCATCATATAATACGCCCTCTAAATAGGCATTTCCAAATGAATAGTAATCATCTGCTAATTTCTTAAAAACCTCTCTTAACGATTCTCCATCAGCATTTACATCTTTGATGTATTCTTTAACATCTTCATTATTCGTAACAAACTTAGCACCACTCGTAAAGATAGTCTTTTGTGCTAATACACTTCTATGAGTAGAAGATTTACGCTTTAATTCTGCTAAATACTGAGGGAATAGATTGTTAGTACCAAAAGGAATAAACTTACTTCTTACTTTTGCTAAATCTAAAGGTTCTTCAATATGTTCAGGAATTGCTAAATTAAAAACTCCAAATTCAAAAGTGCTATTCTTTTGAGTCTGAAGATTCTTTACCTGACTTTTTCTTTTTGGCTGCTTTCTTTGGCTCATCTTTAGTTTTTGTAGTTGATAATTTTTCTATTACATCAGTCATTCCTAATTCTTCATAAGCGTGTGCCAAAACCTCTTGACTGGCTACAGCCCATTCAATTATGAACCCATTTTTAACTGATACACCTGATTCAAATTTTGCTTTATAAGTACCCATAAATGTATATATTTTAATACTGCTTAAATTTATTTCTTTTTCTGAACATCCACACATAATTTAACAAAAGATATTAATAGGGTAATGTTATAAACTTTTTACGAACAAAGTTCAACCTACTTCTATATCTTTAATTATTTATGATACAGTTGCTATCAGTCCTGTTGCACTAATTGAAACTGCTGCACCTGAGGCTACATAAGTTCTTGGTAACTCGTATTGAGTACAAGTTAAAGTAACATTAAGTCCTGTTTCATCAGAAAACGCAGCACCTGTTCCACCCTCTACTGCACTTAATCTTGCGAAAGTTTGTGGTCTTGTTCCGATATGTGATGCTGCAGCCAAATCTAACCCACCATCACCACCTGTTAAAGTTCCACTAATTCCTATTACAAAATAAGTACCATTAGTATCTAACATCATTACTTGTAAACATTTACCTTGTAAATCAGTTATACTATTTCTTCTTGCTAAATCTAGTTGAGGAAGATTGAAAGTTAAATTACACTCGTAAGTATTTGCGTTTCCAACAGAAGCACCAGTTACACTTAAAACAGGAGTTTCTATTTTAGTTTCATAAACACCCCAAGTAGAATTAGTACCTCCACTATCTGCTATTGATGTAATAGTTCCTGTTCCTAATGTTGCTATTTGGTCAGGAGTTCCTGTAGAGTTCCATTCTCTTATAAAGACTGTTTGTATGCCACCACTTGACTGTATGTTAGTACAAGTTGTTGTTAATCCATCTGCTATTGCCATTTTATTATTATTTTTAAGTTATTATGTTGTAGTTGCTGCATAAGTAGTTGATGGAGTAGCATCTGTATAATATGTTATAGTGCCTGTATATTCTCTTGGTAATTCATATTGCTTACACATTAAATTTACAGTAAGACCATTAGTATCATCAAATGCACTACCTGTACCACCCTCTATAGAAGAAACATTTACAAACGTTTGACTTCTTTCTGCTACCTTTTCATTTGCATATTTCTCAGAAACACCTAAAACAAAAGCATTTCCATTGTTATCTACTGCCATAGCCATCATACAGTCAGTTAGCATATTTTGTAATTCTGCAAACTTTTTAGTTTCCATTTGAGGAAGCATAAAAGATAACCCACATTCAAAAGCAGTAGAGCCATTCTCTTTAGTTGCATTTACAGTCATACTAGCCTCTTGACTTTTAAATTCATATAAAAACCAATCTGCATTAGCAGGACCTGATTTTTTGATACTACTTATAGCATGGTCATCTGCATTATCATAAGCGATAATATCACCTGCTGTCCAATCTCTCAATAAGATATGCTTTATACCTCCTATTTGCTGTAAATCTGCACAACTAATTGCGATTCCTTTATCTATTGCCATTTTGTTATTATTTTATTAGTTATTTAAAAGTAATTAAGAGAGAAGGTTTTAACACCTTCCCTCTGTTATTACATTATTATTATGCTACAATTCCCCATTGAACAAGAGAAGAGTACAAATACTGAACTCCTAACTTGAAGTAACCTCTGAAGAACATTTTTTCTTCTAAATCATCGTAAAATACTTTGAAAGAACCTTCTGGGTCTGTTACATCAGTACCGATAATTAAGTTCTCAACTGCACAGTAACATACACCATTATTAACATTTGCTGCTGCTGCAGTTTCAAATAATTCAGGATTAGTATCTGTTAAGATAGTATCCCACTCATACATAGGTACTAATTCAACACCTCTAAACATTACTCTACGAATACCCTCTTGTTGATTTACAATTGCTAAGTCAGCAGTTGCAGTTGTAGAAGCCTCTAAGTTTGCTAAGTAAGCGTTAAAGATTTTAGGAGTTACGAACATTTTTTTATCACCTGCTGCTACTTGTTGAAGTGCTGCTGGTGCTTGGTCATATACCTTTCTAATTAATCCGATTGCATCTGCTGCAGTTGGTGCTGCTTCTGTTCCAGCATACTCAAGTACAGTTTCAGCCTTCATTAATTCCATCCAACCATCAAGAGCAGTATAATTTGCTGTTCCTCCTACTACACCACCCCACGCTAATCTTACTACATCAGAAGCAATACCTGATACTGCTCTGTTTACGATTGCATCTCCTAATTGAGTTCCCTCAACATTCATTACATCAGCACCAGAACGGTACATTTCTTCAATATAAGTTCCAAAGAACTCATCAGTACATTGCTCTAAAGCAACTCTACATCTACCTGCAGTAATTATTTTATCATCAATGTTAAATTGAGTGTCATCACTATCAGCAGAACATCCTGTGTATGGTTGTACTATTTTTGTTAGAGCAGCAGAAGTGTAAACATTCATTTTATGTTTAACATTAGGAATAACTCTATAGTTACGCATAATATCATCACTTCTAAATACTGGCTCGTAGAACAATTCGTTTAGTTGCGCACCACCATAAGTTGCTGCGATACTATTATTTGCTACATTTACATTTGCCATTTTTTTCTATTTTTTTAATTATTAAATTTGTTTCTAATTCTTCCTGCTATTGCATTGTAAAAACCTGCATTAGCATCTTCTGTCTTGTTTTCAACTACTGCAGGGTCGCCTTCAGTTTCAATCTCTGTACCTTTAGCATCTGTTTTGTTGATTTTAGCGTTTAACGCTTCAACTTCTCCTGTTAAAGTTTCGTTAGTCCCTTTTGAAGCAACTAATTCTTCCTCTAACAAAGAAATCTTGTTTGATAACTCTATGTTATTAGTTTCAAATTCAGAAATTTTATTCATAATTTCATCATTATCTCCTAGATTAACTGTTATCGCTGTTTGTTCAGCAACATCTTCAGAAACTTTTACATCACCTTTTACAGCAGTAACAATTTCTTCAACTTTGTTGTTAAACCATTCTTTTAACTCGTTAGTCATTTTCTTATTATTTATATTAATACTTAATTTATTCTGTATTTCTTCCTGTGTGATGTTCTTAAATTTAGAAACATCATACTTTGCAGCCACTTTAATAGAATCAGAGATAGTGTCAATAAAGCCATAATTATATGCTTCATCAGCATTTAACCAAGTTTCTTCATCCATCATCTCAGCAAGAGCATCATAAGATAATCCTGTCTTTTTCATATAAATGTCTGTAAGTTCGTTTGTGATTTTATCAAGAGTATCTGCAGTCTTTCTCATGTCTTTTGACTCACCCATTGTTCCACCCCAAGCGTTATGTATCATAAATAGAGAATTTTCTGCCATTACAACCTCATCAGCACCTAGAGCAATAATAGTAGCAATACTTGCTGCTATACCCTCAATATAAACTGTAGTTTTAGCCTCTCTCCTTTTGATTACATTATACATTGCCATACCATCAAATACATCTCCACCTAAACTATTAATGCGTAAGTTGATTGGCTTGTCTTTCAAATCTTTAATATCAGATATGAAATCTTGTGCTGTTACACCATAAGTTCCTATCTCATCAAAGATATAAATGTCAGCAGTTTCACCTGCCTTATTCTGAATGTTATACCATTTCTCGTTCATAAATGCAAAAATAGAATTAAAAGAAATTAATTTTACCTAGTTTTCTTACAAAACTTTTAGTATGTGATATTGTTAGATGGAATCGCCTTCTTTCTTTCTTTGTAAACTATATTCTGTGCTTGACTTTCACTTATCTTATATTTAATAGATAAGTCCATCCAAGTATAAGTTCTACTGCCTTCATTACCTACTAACATTCTATCAAAGTCAGCAATAATCATATAGTTCCTAACTCTCTTAGGGTCTATTATCCCTTTCTCAACAAGATGTCGTATCATATCCTTGCAAGTTGGTGATTGTCCAAATCGCTTTTCTAATTCAACACCACAAATATCAATGAAGTCTTTGACTACATCTACTTTATTTTGTCTTTGTTTTTTTTGAGGCATTTTTCTTTTTAGGAGTTTGTTGAGGTTTTCTTTTTTTAGGAGTTTGTTCTATTTCAATCCACTCATCTACCAAAGTTCCCCAAAACTTACAAACTGCTGCTCTACAAGAAGTACATTTAATATCTTGCTTGTGTTGAGGAAATAGTAAGTGCCATTCTGCAAACATTATTTTTAATGATTCAGAGTGGTAACTGGTGAAATTTGCTGTGTATTTCTTATTAGTGATAACAGCATTTGTCATCATCTTTCTTTTTTGCTTACTATAATTTTCAGCGATTTCTTTAAAATTCATTTGTAAAGTTTTACCATTTATTTTTAGGACATTTACCAAAAAACTCTTTTGTTAAAGATGTCTTTGCATCTAGGAAGCATTTGCAATCAGCACATCTTGCACCTCTTTCTATCTTTGGTCTTTTAAGTAACATAAAGTTTCGGTAAAAACTACAACTTTTACATACACCTAATCTCTCTAATTTGGTTTTCTTATCAACAAACATTTGTTTATTTCTTTGATTATTAAATTGTTGCTTCAGATTGTATTACACTTACTGAGTTTTGACTATCAGTAATATCTGCCTCAACTACTACTACTTTACTAGAACCTCCCATAGCACCCATCATTTGATTTTGTCCTAGTGCATTGAATTGTTGTTGGCTAAATGAAGGTTGATTAAGTAATCCACCATCTGCAAACTTAACACCACCTCCTGCAGCGTTCATTGCTGATAATTGTCTGCCAAACATTGCTGTACTTCTTTTATTTATAACAGCCTCACCACCTTCTAATTCAACTACTCTACCACCTACTGCAAACTTTTCACCACCTTGTGCGTGTGATTTCCCATTAACCATACCTCCATTTGCAAAAGTTTCTATAATACCACCATCTCCAAAAGCACCTTTCATTGCTTTAATATTAGCAAGTAAAGATACAACTGTACTTAAAGTAGTAACCATTCCTATTATATTTGCAGGAAAGGGAAGTTTTGCTTGTGATGTAACCCCAAGTGTCATCTCTGATAATGCTTGAATGTTATTTGCTATTGCAGCAGCAGAAGAAAGTGCAATACCTGCCTTTTTAATACCTTGCATTTTTTCATCTTCACCTGCTAAGTTTATAAGTTGGTCGCCTAATTGAGCAACTCCATCTATTTGTTCTTGTCTTGCTGTTTTTTCATCAGAAAGACCCTTGAGTTTCAAGTCAATTAATTCTTTTTCAAGTTTAGTTCTGTACTCTAAATCAGAGTAAATCAAAGGCATTGCATCTAAAGCATCTTGTATCGCCATCATTCTTTCAAGCCTTAGTGCTTCTTCTGCTTCCTTCTGAGTCATTGTACCATCAAGAACTAAATTCATTATATGGAAATAATCTCTGTCAGCCTCAGCCTGTAATTCAGTTGCTTGTTTATTATCTTTCTTTGCTTTAGTATTTTCTACTATTGCATCAGTATCATCACCACCACCACCACCATTACCACCACCATTACCACCATTACCACCTTTACTACCACCATCACCACCACCTATATCCTCAAGTTCCTTTAACACCTTTGTTCTCTTTTCTTCTAAATCTGTTAATGATTTTGTTGCTTTCATTGCAGGTAACAATGATTGTGCAATAACATTATTTGCTGTAGCGTAATCTTCAGCAGATATTGTACCATCTTGAAGTTGCTCTTTTAAATCATTAACAACATCTCTAAAGGTAGAAGTTGCTGTGGTGTTTCTTAAAGTAACATCATTAAATAATGGTGCTGCACCTGTAAGATATTTTACTGTTTCTAATGTGCTGTCTTTTAATGCATTTTTTTGCTCTCTTATTTCTTTTGTCATTGCTGTGATTTCCTCTCTCATCACTTGCTGTTCTATAGTTTTTAAGAACTCATCATTAGCACCTTTCATTGCTTTTTCTATATCCTCCCAAGCAACCTTCTCTGAATCTAAATCTTTAAAATATTTTGGGTATTTTGTTTGTAATTCTTTTATATACCCAATTCTTTGTTCTTCATTTTCCCAAACTCTCTGTATAGCACCACCTAAAAGATTCATCTCTAATCTTTGTTCTTCTAGTTTCTCAGAAACTGGTATATCAACAAAATCACTTACAACATTTACTAAACTTGCAGCCTTATCTACAAACGACTGCAACCCTTTACCAATTATAGACTCAGTAAAGTTTATCATTAATCCTTCCCAAGCAGATGTAAATCTTCTAGTAGCACCCTCTAAGTTATCCCCAACAATATCTGACATTATTTGTGCAGCACCACTTGCATCAAGTAAAGAATCTCTCAACTGTAATGTAGCACCAGAGGTTGAAATAAGTTGCTCAAATGCTGCAGCCTGTCTATCATCTACAACCTCCATAATATCTGCCATACTACCACCTTCAGTAACAAACTTCTGCATAGCAGGTACTAATTCATCAAAAGAATGTATTGTTTTCCCAAAAGATTTTGTTAAATCAGAATTTGGGTCTTGCATTTTAAGAAGTATATTTCTTAAAGATGTACCTGCAATAGAAGCCTCAATACCTGAATCAGTTAATTTAGACATCATAGCAGCAGTATCTTCAATAGAGAATCCTGCTGATTTTGCAATAGGTGCAACTTTAGTCATAGATGTTTGCCACTTCTCAATATCCATAGCAGAACTTGTAAATGCTACAGCCATAACATCTACCACTCTCTCAGTTTCACTAGCATCCAAACCAAACCCTCTAACAGAAGCACCTGCCACAGTTGCTGCTCTTGCTAAATCAGAACCTGTTGCTGTTGCTAAGTTAAGTGTAGCCTCTTGTGCATTAAGAATCTCTTGTGTTGTAAATCCTAATTTACCATAATTAGTTTGTAGTTCTGCTACTTGAGTTGCAGTAAAGAATGTTGAACGCCCTAAATCTTCAGCAGTTTTAGAGAGTTTTAAAAAGTCTTTACTACTAGCACCTGTAATTGCCTTAACTTTAGCCATTTGGAACTCAAAAGCCTTAAATGTTTTAATTGCCGAACCTATGGCACTTGAAATTGTTTTAAATGCAGCAACAGCACCTAACACCCCTGCAGCCATCTTCCCAAAACTCTTAGTTGATTTATCTGCTGATTTACCTACTCTTTGTAAATCCTTCTCACCTTTTACTACTACCTGAACTACAATTTTCTCTGTATTTGCCATATTAACTCACTTTTGCTTTTGTGTTATTTTTAAATTTTTCTCTAATCATACTTGCAACATCCTCACCAATAGATGGTGCTAACTTATTTGCTACATCTTTCTTAAACTTATTTGCTACATATCCTGCAAAGTTTGTTCTTCTTACCTTGTTCCCTGCTTCATAAGTTATATAAGGCTGCCTCATATTATTATTTGGATATGTCTTATTACCATAATTCGCTTTTTGACCCTCCTTTTTTCCACTTGACAATCTACTTAATATTGCCATAGCAGAATTAATACCTCCTTTTATACTTCTCTGACCCATCCATCTTAATATGGTATTTAGATTAGGAACTTTAGCAAACTTAGGATTATTAACTGCTCTCCAATATGAAACTGATGATGTTATATTCAACACACTCATACCTCTCTTTATAACATTGTATTTTAAACTACTACTCAATCTACCTGTAGCATTATGCTTTTGAAACTTTAATTCATCTTGCAGTTTCACTCTAAGCATTTTCCCAACCTCAGTTAGAGTCCTATTTGTATGTGTAAATTTAATCATTAGACAATGTAGTGTTTATACTTCTTCTTAGCGTTTTATGAGCATTACCATATTTATCAGTAACATAAGTAGGAACTAAATATTCTTGTTTTTCTTTTATAGATATATTAGTTACATTTATCGTTGCTGAAGCAGCAGTATCTGTAAAATATATAACAATAACATCATTTTGGCTTTGAGCAGTAAATGTAGAGGATAAAATACTATCTGAAGTGCTTATAATTGGAGATTCTATATTTGCAGAAGTATTTAATTTATAAGAGGTTTTTCCTAAAGATGTATTGTATCTAGGGAAGTAAGTTTCTACATAAAGAGTACCTTCAACCCCTCCAATGGCTAACGAAATATCTATTTGATACTCAACACCAGTTACTAAAGATACTCTTTGATAAATTCCACTATGAGAATATAATCCTCCTGAATAATCCCCATTAAAAGTAAAATAACCACCACTACTTGTAGGTGCTGTTGTACCATAATAATTTGTACCTGTATTTGTGTGGTATCTAAACCACCTACCTGCTGTTGTTTGTGGTGCTTCCGTTAAAGCATCTACTGTAGGGTCAGATGTTGAATCATCCACTCTATAGTCGGCATCTGAAGTTAATTGAGTTTTATATGCTAGAGCATTACCCCAGTTCAAATACTCTCCATTATAAGTTGTCATACTAGAAAACACATCTAGCCCACTTCTCTGTGCTACTCCTGTAATTGATATTTCTTTTTTGTCTGCCATATTTTTAAATTCCTAAATTAACCAACTCCCCAAATATCATCTTCCATATCAGTTCCTGGAACATTTATTCCTGCCCAAACACTACTACCTCCTTGATACTCAAAAGCAGGTGATGTTGCTGCAAACGCACCTAATTGCAACCATTCAACTAACTCCACCTTTGTTGATTGATTTTTATTTGGTTGATAATCAATTATTTTATTTATCCTCCAATAAACACCATCTATATAAACTAACTTTTGGAAATCTAAGTTAATAATATCTCTTACTTTTAAATCAATATAAACAGTTCTTGTTCTTGGTTTTGCCTTTAGCATCTCAAACATATTTTTGTAATATGTTTCAAACAAACCCTTACCTGATGCATAAGATGTATATACTCCTGTAGCATCATTAAAATCTCTTACATTAACATTACCATAAGATAATATTGGACTAGAACTATCATCTCTATTTATTGATGTTGCTTGAGGGTATATGGTTGACAGAATACCTGCTGTAACTGTAACTGAACTATCAGCAACTATATATTTATTTACACTTGCCCAAGTTTGTACTTTTGCGTTTTTACCTACTGCACTACTTGCAGGAGAGTATTTATTCCAATATAAAAGTCTTGGCAAGAAATCATAACCTTTTTCTGGTCTGTTAAGATTTGTTGTCCAAGTGTTTCCTCTCCATAATAAGCCTGAAAAAGCAGTATCTGCTACTACAGAACTACCTGCTGATGTACCTGTTGTGTCTTGGTCTTTCCCATTATAAGTACCTGCAAAGAATGGGTTTTCATATTTAGATTCTCCTTTCTCAAAAGTTTTAGGTAGTGTTTCTCGATACGGATATTCATCTTTTACTCCATCAAAATACTCCTCACCTCTTGCTTCAACCTTCTTGTCCTCACCATCTGTTTTGTATTTAAAGACAACATCTCTCTTAATATCACTTTTAAGCCACTTATCTTCTGTTTGATTACTTCTGTCTAATTTATAAGTCCAATCTATTGCATCAGCATAATCCTTATAAAATGCATTAAAAGGCTCTATATTTACAACCCTAGCAGTTTCATCAGTAGTCATTTGGAGGTTAAATGCGTGTGCAATCCCTTTAACAAAATCAACTTGCTTATAACTCTTATTCATTACTTTGTCTAAATCATAAGTCTGTCCATAAGAAACTTCATCTGCTATTAATGAAATATCAAAGTTACTAGAATCTGAAGAACGAATAAAAGATACCATTGTAAAATTCTGCCCATTTTCTGAAGTGTCAGTTATTTTTAATCCAGCAGTAAGTCTAATTTTATCACCTTTATTTAACCAACATCTATCAATCTTAATGTTAGATAAGTTCCCCCAATCTGTAACAAGACTTTGAGTGCCATTAGTGGCAGTGCTAGTACCACTAGTGCTAATATATTTGTGAGGTATTTGAATGCCTTCAGCCCTACTTATTGTGTGCCAATCACCACTCTGTCCTGCTGTTAGAACATCCAAATTCACACAAACTTTTATCTCATAAATATATTCCCAATCACCACCCCCTTTTTGACCATTAGCCAACATTACTTGTACTCCATTTAATTCTATTTTATAATAACCATATTCTCCTATTGTTATGTAATCATTAGTTGTATCTACATAAGAATCAGCATCTATAGTTACATTTAGTCTTGTAGAGTTTAATGGTATAAGTTTCGTGCCTCCTCCTGAAGCAGTTGGTTCACCAATATAATTAGGTGTTCCTCCTGTAGTATTATCATCATTATAAGTAACAGTACCACCATAATTTGCTCTAAAAACACCATCTTCATTAATTGTATAGGTTACCGAATTGTATTCAACATCTTGCGATAAACTTTCTCCATTTTTAAAATTACTTTCTATAGAATAGTCTTTGTATCTTTCATCTGGATTGTTATATTTAAAATTAGGCAGTAACCACACTAACTTCTTAAACATATCTGTATCCATAAAAGATGAACTTATAGTATATCCATCACCTGCTTGTTTAAATATCTTTTCTAATGTGTTTTTAACAAAAACTGCAGGTCGCCAATCTGATGATGGTTCAGGTGTATTATAAAAGTTACCACCATTATTATATCCATAATAACCTACAGTAGAAGAAGAAGTAGAGCCTCCTATAGAAGTGTACCAATCATAATGAGTATCTAAAAGTTGTATTGTTTTCGGCTCACCATCAGGATTATAATTACCATAAGATGTTATTGGATATACTATTGGAGGGTCTGAAACAGTAATATCATCACAATCTTCGTGTTGCCAAGTAGCCATAATGTTTGTTTTATTATATCCAAGTCCAACTCCACCACCACCCCAATCTATCTCATCCATATACTTGTAAGATAAATCATCTGCCCAATTTAGATTACTACCATAAAATATACAATTATAATAAGATGGAGTTTCTCCATAACCACCAACACCTGTAATTCTTATAAATCCAATTACGAATTGAATATCGTTTACACTAATTCTGCATTTTTTATTTTCTGTAACATCATTTGCTCTTATTGCATTTGATATGTATGGGTTTTTTAATAGTTGGTTATTGTTTTTTGTTGCTGGTATTTTAAATGTCTTACTATAATCACCACTTGTTGAGGTTAAATCTTTTACATCTGATATTTGAAATGTCATTGCTAAAGGAAAATCAGTATGGTCGGTTACATCTAACTCACCAACAACACTCTCATCCCATTCAATGTTATTTAAAACAGTATTATCTACTAAACTAACATTCTTTATTTTTATGTTCTTAGATGCATTATTCCCTTGATTAAGTTGAAAATAAACATCCATAGTTTCTTCATCATTATTTTGAGAGGTGTCCATTGTGAATGTATAAGAATGTGTACCTACTGTAATGTTTTTACTACCAAAAGGTCTGTAATTATTTAGACCACTTCCCACCCCTTTAATAAAAACTTGAGAATCAGTTTCACCAGCATTATCTAAAGAAACACAAGTGTATTTAAAAGTATATGAATGATTGTTATTCAATGCAAGGTTATAAGAATCAAATCCTGCATGTGCATCTGTACCTGTTCCAGCAGATGATATTAAAACACCATTAGAAACAGTAGCATCAGCAGTAATACCTGTACCTGTATTCCATCCAGTAGTAGCATCATTATCCCAAGTTACTAAATTCCCTTTAGAATATTTATAATCTAATATTTCTATTTTTACTGACATATATTAGTTTCTTTGTGTTATTACCTTGTGTGATAAAGCGTATTCTATATTGAACCTAACCAATCCTTCTGCTTGATTAACAGTTTCAACATCACTATTTGTTATTATAACTGGTATGTATTCTTTAGTAGAGGGTCTTAAATATGGATTCGTTGTATTACCCATCTTAGTTGCATCTGTGTCCATCTCTATCCACACATTAGGAGATAACATTATTTCTTCTAACCATTTCGCTACACTTTTATTTAAAGGTTCTGTATAAACACTTTGTGTTCTTTCTGCATTTACATTAGTAACTTCTCTACCTCCCTTATATATATCACCACCTCTCATTGTATCTGAAATATACATTAAATCATTTAAAGCAGTTCCACCACTCGTATCATTTTGATACCAAGTTCTATCGCCACTCTTTCTTTCAACTACATCTCTACTTATTGTTAATCCTTCCACAACATCTCTCTTTGCAGTATAACTATCAATACCACCCATAGAGTTTAACCAATGAAACCTAACAAAATCATAAGCATTTTTTTCATCTTCTCTATCTATCTCATACCAATTAGTAGCACTATGAATTTTACTTACCCAAGTAGATGAAGCAGTAGATAAATAATGACCCCTAAAATAAAGCCTATACCTGTGGGTACTTGCTGTTATTGGACTTATTGATGTAGTATAACATGTCATAGGCACTCCCCCTGAACTACTGTCCTGTGGAACTTTAGCATTTGCATTAATAAAGGTAGGACTTACATTTTGGACTAACATTCTGTTTTGCTCATGAGCAAAATGTGTTCCATCTTGCGTATCTAATAATCTTGTAAAATCTGCTAATACAAATGTATTTTCTGATAAACCATCTGCTGTAAATGTTTCTCCATACAACTCAATAAGATTATAATAATCACCACCTTCACCTGCATCACCATTATATGTTCTTCTAACATACCATTGCAACCACTCTGCCTCCTCATCTATTCTTACTTTTTTATTATAAGCAACTTTATTTGCACTATCATTATAATACCAATTAGGGCATCTAGTATTAAATCTTCTCGGATTGGTTAAATTAACACCGTATATATCATGAAAAAACTGTGTAGCATAATAAACACTATCTCTCTCAAATTGATTAACTGAGTTTATAACTGTTATGGTATTTGATGATATACTTCCTGTTGCAGAAACAATCTCTCCATCACCATTTATTACTTCAGCATAAGCCCAAACTTTTACCCTCTTAAATGTACCATTTTCTGAAACATTATAATTACTTACTGGATTCCCCATTGCACTTGAGTTTCCAAGTACATTATCTTGCATTGTTAATCCTCCATTCATTCCTCCATAAAAAGGGTCAGAGTATTGACCATTTTGCCAAGTACCTTTATTTATTGGGCATAAACTATAAGAAAGTTCATCTGATACTAATTGACTAATATCTACTGTAAATCTATGACCATATGCTGATACACCATCATCATATCTTTTATTTGCTATATCTCTTGATTTTTTAATAACACCAATCTCTCTCCACACACCCCCAGCACTATCCATAGATACTTTTACTTTGAAAGTAACATTAACTACATCACCATTACCACTTGAATAATTAGCCAAAGATGGCTCTACCGCTTCGGTTAGCCCTGACACTCCAGTCCATTGAAGTTGGTATCTTAGAGGGTCGTTTGCACTTTTAAGGTAGTTGCCTCTGTATTCATAAAAAGTACCTACCAAATTTGAACCGCTATAATCAAGTGGCTGTATTCCCCAATCTAAAGTTCCGTTTATTCCTGTAATTGCCATATCTTAGTATATTTTATATTTTAAATTTAAATAACCCTTTACTTCAGCAATTTCAGTATCAGTCAAGGCTCTATTAAAAATTATTAATTCGTTTAATTGTCCATCCATATAATTTGTACTATTATAAGAACCGACATCAAAAGTTGTTGCATTAAACTCAAAACTATTATTGAATCCTGCATCATTATCAGTAGCAGTTATAGAATTTGCAGAATCATAATATTCTAAGTCTATTCTCTTGTTGTTTTTCTTTAATATTGATATATGATTACTCTCTTTATTATCAACAGCAGTATTTGTAGTTATTTCAGTAGTACCATCATTAACTGTTGTGGTAAGATACCCACTACTATCAGTTCCTATTGATATAGCAGCACTTGAATTATACCAACCAAACACATTATCACTTGCTTTGTCAATTTTACTTACCTCAAAGATTGTAAAGTCTGTTGTTACAGGTAAATTACTTCCTGAAACAAAACTGTCATTTGTGCCATCAAAATCAAAGTATGCTTTATCATTAATTCCACCATATCCATATCTTAGTGGTTTGTTTGCTGCTGTCGTTTGAGCAACATCATTACTATTTCCTGATTGGTCAGCCCAAGCACTTACTCTTTGAGTTGCTATATCAAATGTAGCACCACTATCTGATTTTAACCACACTACTAAATCAGAATAATCTGATGGGTAGTTTGAAGTTGGTCGGAAGCATTTAGTAAATGCACTCATAGTGAATGTTAATTTTATTTGCACTAATCTATCATTTGCCACTTCTTTTACTCTTTCAATTTCAATACTCTCATCATTTAGATAAGCCTCTACTGAAGAGTCTTGATAGTTTTTCAATACAAAGTCTAACCATTCGTTAGCCATATCTTGTAAATTATCCCATCTCTTTTGAAGTTCAACTACTGATTGTGCATCTTGAGAATATAAATTATAGAAATTTATTTCAAATTCATACTCCTCTCTACCATTGTATATCTCTGGCATTATTGATGATGGTGGTTCAACTAGCATTAATGGGTACTGAGTGTCGTGGTCTTGGTTTACTTCGCTTTCGTAACCAAATTTCACATCACCATAAGTCCATTTGCTGTCAAATACTGTTATTATGTCTGTTAATCTTGTTATTGCCATTATTACAATGTTATATTATTTTTATTATGTATTTTCTCCTGAACAGCAATTTCATAGTCGTTTTTAGCAGTATTCCAACTTAAATAGGTTAAAACCTTATATAAGTCTGTTCTTTTCACGCTATCTATATCATTTTCACCATTCACTCTAAATATCCCCTTTTCAGCAACCATATATAAACTATTAAGCCAACCATAAGGCTTTATGAACTTGTTGTAGAGTCCAACTGTAGAAACTCTATTTTTGCTGCTTCCACTTCTTCCTCTGTTTTCCCCAAAAACATTTGGAAAGTCCTTGTTAATTTTACGCTTTGCATTGTCAAAAAAAAACTGAATTCCCACACGAAATCCATTGTCAATTCTTTAAACTTTTCAGTTTTGGCAGGTATTGCATCATCATCATATTCCTCATCAGCCCTTCTGCAAAGTATTGCCATTTGTTCTGGTAATACATCAAACCTTCCATGTTTCATTATTTCTATTGTACTCTCTAAGTGAGTTGATTCAATATAATCTCCAAATGTGTTTCTTCTTAGAAATTCTTTTGGAAATAAGTATTCCTCACCTTCAAATTCAAATTTATCTATGCCTTTTGGCTTATATTCTTCTAATGTTTGTGAGAATGTCGCTACTGCAGTATTTACACTATCAACATCTAGCATATTCATCTCACTATGACTAACACCTGTAAGATATATGAAAATATCTCTATTCATCTTCAATAACTCCACTTCTGAGTGTTCTGCCTCAATAACATTACCCTCATCATCTCTTTTGTTGTACTGATTGATGATTGAATATAAACCACACCAATATCTAAGTGTTATGTCTTTCCACTCAGTTGGAATATCATAACTTTTGTCTTGAATTTTAATTTCTACCATATCTATTAATTTTTTGTCAATTCTAAATCTAAAATATCTTGCATTATTTTTTTACTCTCTTTTTCATCTATAAGAATGTCTGCAAGTTCACTTGTTGCATTTTCGCAAATAGAACCAATTTCTTCTAAACTACTTCTCATTAAATAATCATTTTCTCCATCTTTCAATGCAGTCAAAAACCCAATAGCAGTATAAAACACCATATTTGGTATTAAAAACATAAATTCATCCAACAAACCACCATCATCCTTCTTTTCCACCATAGTATCGTAAAAATTGTTAGAATATAAGTAAACTGAGTTCATTATCTCTAAAAAGTCTTGATACTTACCCTCTCCAACATCTTCAGTAGCAAAATACATTGCTTTCTTAATCTTTCTTAGATGACACTCAACAGTCCTTCTGTGGTTTTCGTTTATGTAAGATATTTTCGTATTTTTCATAATTTTCTGATAATTTTTTTAGAATTACTCAAAACTACGCAAAAATAGTAAATATAGTATGAAATATTTTCACAATTTTTAAACAAACTGAAAAAAACTTTAATTAAAGTAAACTACCTTACCTCCACCACCCCAAATCTCCTTATTTACAGCCATAACTAAACAATCTACCATATCATCATGTTTTGCTGCAGGAAATCTAGTTAATTGGTCAAGAAACTCTGTATTCCAATCTCCATTCAATAAACTAACTCTACCACTCTCAAGTGATGCACTAATATCACTAACTCTTGCTACTTTGTCTTTTGTTGGTGGTTTATCTTCTTTTATGTTAAGTCCTGTTTCTCTAACTAATGTTTGCACAATAGATTTACCTGATGCTTTAGGTTCTACAAATATTCGGCTTTTTGGAGTATATCCGTTCTTTTTTACCCATTGAGGAATGAATTTAACTAATTCAGGAAATTCTTTATGTACATTAATACAATCTACTATCTGCCATTTGTTATCTTTATAGGTATATGCTAATAGTGCTGATGGGTCATTCTTTTGATTTGCAGTATATGCAGGGTCAATAACAAAGTTTACTGTAGCCTCATCTTTTCTATATCTATCAATCTTAAACCAATCTTTATGAATCATACCACTATCTAGTGGTGTTGGTGTTTGTTGTAGTTGTCCTGCATACCCATAAGTACCTAATGCACTTTTATAATCATCTAATACTTCTTTACTGAATCTATCTTCCCAAAATAAGCCACTTTCTTTATTATAAAACTTTTCTAGTGATTTTGGTTTGATATTACCATCTTCATTTGTTGCAGGTATGCAAATATGTTTATATTTTGTTCTTGTTTCCCTATCTAACAAGAATCCACTTAAATCTTCTTCATGCACTCTTTGCATAATTATAATCCTCACTCCTATATCTGCTTGATTAAGTCTTGAGTAGAATGTTGTCCTATACCATTCGTTAGCGTTCTCTCTTTCAGTTGCTGAGTTTGCCATTTGAGGTGATAGAGGGTCATCCACAATTAGGAAATCTCCACCCTGTCCTGTTACAGTACCACCAACAGATGTTGCCCTTCTCATTCCAATATGATTATTTTCGTATCTCTCTTTTAAGTTTTGGTCTTTTTTAATGTGAAATACATCACCCCATCTTTTCTTAAACCAATCACTAAATATTATATCTCTTGATTTAGTTGCTAGTTCAATAGATAGTGCAGCAGAGTATGAAGAAGTAATGAATCTTAGTTTAGGTGATTTTATCCAAGCCCATACAGGAAACATAACAGTAACTATTAATGATTTCGTACTTCTAAAGGGTACATTAATAATTATATCTTTTGTTTTTGGCTTTTGTGCTATGATTCTCTCACATTCTTCTTGTAGCGTATCGCAAATGTATTTATGATGCCAATTAGTAGATAATGGTACTGCAGGTTCTACTACTATCCAAGCAGCCTTAAAGAACTCATAGAAACTCATCTCACATAGTTTCTTTTCAAGTGCGAACTTTAATAATTTTTTATTTGTCATTTATAGATAATAATATTTCTTTACATAATTCATAAGGCACTTTACTTCTTTCATAATTATTTTTCATTCCTTGCGTTCCTGTTTTTGATCCTCTTGGTGCTTCTTCGTGATGGCATTTTTTATTTCCATTAAAACATTTTGGTTTTGGTTTCCATCCTTTTAAATTAAATATATCGTAAATATGATTGCTCCAAATATCTGTTGGTTTCATTCTTGTATCTCCATAACTGCAATATGTTACTGTTGCCCTGTCAATTCCATTTACTTTTCTCCTCATTTTGCCAACAGGATTTTCCATAAAAAATTTTGCGTTTTCAAACCATCCAAAAATTAACAATGTTTTATGTAATACATCCATCCCCAAAACTGCCTCTTTTGTTTTTGGTGTGTGATTTTCATTCCAATGATGCCCAATTGATGCAACAGAAAAATATGTGCATGGAGGACTTGCCCAAATCATATCAGGCAAAAAAGGAATATCCGCAATTTTTAAATCCAAAATATCTTTTACTAAATCAATTCCATCAAAATCATTTATATCAATTGAAAATACTTCATATCCTAATTCATCAGCAACCTTACCTATAGACCTACTACCTGCAAATAATTCTAAAACTTTTAATTTTTTATTAGTCATCTATTTCAGTAAAGTCAATATCTTCTGCATCTTCAAGTCCTCTGATTTGTTTTTTAATATCATCAAGTGTTGCACCTTCAGTTAAAT
>Ga0080013_1001169_pt1 | contig 35606 bp, 30 predicted proteins | sample ETNvirenome_6_85_FD_69236 | JGI IMG/M metagenome (GOLD analysis project Ga0080013, IMG submission 69236) | Marine viral communities from the Pacific Ocean - ETNP_6_85 (SPADES assembly) (version 2) | ecosystem: Environmental > Aquatic > Marine > Oceanic | place: Pacific Ocean | collected 2013-06-19
AGCGGTTTCAAACGATACGTCCCAGTCTCCTTCTAAGATAGATGCGCCTGAATAAGACGTCTCGCTGTCGCTCAAGTCGGTAGCGTTCGCTGTCCCCATAAGACACAACGATAGTAATAGATTCGTAAACATGTTTCTCCTAATGTTTGATACATTATAACTTAGTTGAGTGAAAATGTCAACTATCTTTTGTGAAGCCCGTAAGAGTCATAACCACCAAACCACCAATTTGGGTGCATTATGTGGCTTCTGTGATTATAATGCTGCCAACCCAAAGCATGACCAAGCTCATGTTCAAGAACGCGCTCCTTGCGGCCAGAGCGCGGCAAAATAAATATCTTTGCTTTCATGATCTCTCCCGTAAATTTGCTAGTATACACCCTCGTTGCTGCCATTTTATCATCGGGGATACCCTGAGAGGGTAGCACTATGGCTATTTCATTTTCTTTTGGATTCATACAAAAGGAAAATCGATCTAAATAAATTTTGCCAAATTCGTATCCGAGTCGCTCCCAGTAGTTTACTGCTCGGCGGACACGTTCTAAAGATATCTCCGTGTTCTCGCAGACTCTAATTTGAGGGGGGCGGATCCAGTTATATTTTTGAACTGGTTTCTGAGAAAATTTTGAAACCCTGTAAAATTGATGGTACTGAGGGTAATTGCTAGCGACATTGTTAGATTGAAACGCAAATAAGAATAACAGAAGAAACATCATTCATGATTCTTCCTTCACTTCATCCAGCAATGCCTTAAGGTCTAGGCCAGCACAATCGATCTTTCGCTTGCTAACATGGTAGTGGCTTACGAATCCTTCAAATTTTCCATATGCCACATTCTGTTGATAGTAGTTTGAAGTTTTGCCAAATTGATTGAGAGGTGTTTCGTATGGGATCCCCACTGCTTGATGGATTGCTTTCCATAAAGCCTTCAGGGCCTTAATTTGTTCAGGATAAAACCCCATAAACGGCCCAAGCTCATGACCATTGATATATGCCTTTTCAATCATTGGTCGCTCACCAAATCCATTGTCTATATACCATGATTGATATTTGGGATAGTAAGCATTTGAGATTTCAACGCCAACCGAAGGCCTGTTGGTTCTTTCAGACCCGGCATGCCAAGCAGCATGCTGCATATCCATAGTCTGATATATGGTACCGTCATTATCAATGAGGAAGTGTACCGAGATTCCTCTTTTATCCAAAACTCTCTGGCATGATTTAGAGCTAAGGCAGACATCCCAATGGTTGACAAAATATCTAATTTTTCGTTTTGGACGGCCGGTGTAATCGTAGTACGTCCCACGTTTGGTTTTCAAGCCGTTGGGCTCTGACCATAAAACAACCTTGTCCCAGTCAATGTGGGTAAAGTTTCCATTGAAAACAACATAATTTGAATACTGACACTTACTGGGTGAGTGATCATCAATATTTTCTTGTCTTTCAGTCCAGAGGCGCCGGAACGTAGCTGGGCCACACAGGCCATCAGCTATGAGTCCCAGAGGTCTCTGGAATGTCTTAATCGCCCTTGTCAGTTTATCATCAAAGTACTTCTCACCAAACCACGATGGATCCCACCCAAGCTTAGCAGCCGAAGCTTCATTATAAAAGTTTTTGTCCATTCACTATACGTCCTATTAGATAATGCCTACAATGTAATTATCTTGTATAATAGAATATGTCGTGTTATTCACAGTTATTTCTTCAATCATACTGCTATCGACAACCACCTGACTGCCTATTGAGAGTTTAAATCTGATATCATCAGCCCAATCAAGCACGGCGGTACACACGTATCTTTCTTCGGTAGGCTTAAAGTCTTCGGGCAACAGGATTCCCATTGGGGTTTCGGTTTCATTTTTTGGCACTCTGTTCTTAATAAGAACGTGCCGATTGACTGGTTTAAACACGGGTTATCTCCTTTAGTAATATTTTCTCGTGATTTTTATAACTATTTTCGTCTAGAAACACACTTGTTCGCGCAAGACATTGTTCACAGACCAACGAAACACAGACATTGGCGCCGGAAGTGGCTTTGATATTACCTGTGGGTCTCCACTGGCATAGTTCTGGGTTTCTTTGTTTACAGTTAATAAGTAGTTCGCGTTTCTCTAGTAAGTGATTAAAGTTCTTCAAATTTCCTCCTAAATGGTACAAGTTTCGCCATCGCAATACTTTGTGCCGGAGCCGCCTTCGGCGTCAAATCTTGTGATGGGGGTAATTTTAGATGACAATGTTTCATATTCTTGCTGGGTAATCGGCTCATATGGCGCTTGTTCGTAGCCCGTCTCTTCATATCTTAAAAACGATACAGCCTTCAGGCGCGTCTCGTACATTTCTAGAGCGTCCTTAATTTGTGGAGCCTCGTGCGGCTTAAATGTAATTGTGACCGACACTGAATTGTCAGCCCAATAATGCTGATATTGTGCCGCTATTTCCATTTGTTCCCACATACTAATTTCCTTCTTACCTTTAACAAAATATGGCTCTTTCACCGGAAACTCAACACAAACAGTGTTAGGGGTGTATAGGTCATCTTCAATATTATAACCTGCCTCTTTTAAAGTGTCAATCATTTTGCTCTCTTTGGAAAACCTGATTCTTCTTATATAATATTCATCTTCGGGAAAATGGATTCCGGGGGTAGAACCGTTTAATAAGGAAACGGTGCCTGATGGCTTAATAGAAGTCATACGTACTGACTTTGGTATGCAAAGCCAGTCGGAATAGTCTTCATCCAATTCTTTAACGTGTTCATACGCTTTATCACACCAATTAAGCATCTCTCTGCGACCATGTTTGTTGAATGCTTGGACAACTCCTGATTGCGATAAGCCGATGCGCCGGTTCTTGAGCATTTTGGCGTTTGTCTCGGGCCAGTGTGTGTTTGACAATGTAACAGTCTTGCCATACAAGTATGCGATCTTCAAAGTTTTTAGATAATCTTCGTATGTTTCATGTTTTGCCGGAAAAGTTTCAACTAGACAACAAAGTTCGGCATCTTCTAATTGCTGTTCAACGCAGGGATTAAAGCCCATTACGTTTTTGTCGTCATCCCTAGGTAAATCAGCCATGCGGCCCCTTGTTCGGGCGTTATCAAGCCATATATACCCCGGCTCACCGTTCTTTTGAGACTGCTGGGCATGCCACTCGTAGTCCATCCCCACTATGGCGTGAAATGAGTTATTGGAACCCCACCGGTGATGGTAAAGCTTTTCCTGATCGTTTTTCATTTCAAGATAGTGGGTATCGTCGTGGGAACCCATAGCCAAGGCCGCTGACCTCCGCACATTGCCAGATACGACACAGCGTCCTATTAGATTTTCTGTGTCTACGATGTCAACTGAAGTTATGGTTTGGCCGATGCGGCTATCGTATAATTCCTTCAGGTTTTCATGTAATTCAATTAAAGGATCTGGGCCCGAAGAAGTACCGCCGAAACCTTTTATGGGGGCCCCGTAACCACGTATTAGAGAGTAATCAAATTTTGGAACTTGGTTGCCGAAAAAATATCCGTCCAGAAGAACTTTAACGGAGTCAACCCAGCCTTCCCGACTGTCTTCAACAAAATGAATTTCGTTTGTGTGTTGTGGCTCTCGGATCGTTACTGTGTCAGCCCCCAACGTATCAAAACCAACCCCAATGCCAACCATTAAAGCATCCATCATCCATGCAAAAAGGTATCCCCCTTTAGACGACAAATCCTTTGTGGAGCGGAATGCGCAATTGAACAATCCGGCGGCAGTTCGCTCTTCAATAAATTTGGTGCCCATCATCCACAGGCCGCGGCCGGGTGGGGTCCATTTCAAATTAAACAATCGATCATAAGCGTCTTTGGCTGTCTTTTGAGCTTTGCTGTCATTCCATTCTAATCCAAGCATGAAAACATGCTGTTTTTGCATGTTAAACATGCCCTCAATAACTCTCCGGCACGTGTGAAGCCACTCCTCGGTGCCTTTCAGGTCTGGGTCAAACTCGGATAGCCTTCTGGAATATGTGCGCTTAAAAGTGACATAGCCAAGGGGGCCCCATGGTACCTCTTTTTCTCTGTATTGTTCAATAAAGGTATCTGATAGCTTAAATTTTCTAATATTGTCGATTGTTCTCATTATAATTTATTTCCTTCTAGTTTTAAATTTTTCATAACGATTTTGCAGAATGTTTCTCTGCTCTTTAACAGTAACCGGTACCGGGTTCATAGGTAGGCTGCTGTTGGTTATTGTGGGTGATATTTTTGGAAGCATCTTAATGCAGACATTTGAAGTATCCATGAATATATCATAAATAATGCCGTCAGGTCCGTTTCTATTTTTTGCGATGAACATTTTTCCTTGATTTTTTTGTTTATCCTCTATGGTACGCGATATAGTACAAATAAAATCTGCAACAAAACATTTATTAAACGCTTCAGAAATTTGTTCCATCGTGATCACTTCGGCATTGAGACCTGAACGATTTGTCTGGGAAGCTGTCCAAACTGGGCACTCAAACTCTTGGGATATTGCCCTGAGTTCCTCATAGATGGATTCTAACTCGTTGCGCTTCTCTTTGCGAACGGTCACAGGCTTCAGCAGATCAGCATAGTCAACTATAATCATTCCCGGCGTGATTCCCCTCTTGATCAATTTTGATAGATGGGTCTTAATAGTATTAGTCGAGGCTGATTTTGTTGGATATTCTTTAACTATCAACTTGCCTTCAATGTCTTTAACAATATCGTAAATTTCATTTTTAAAGCCTTTTAGTTCAGATAGTGGATAACTTGTGATACAACTATCATATCTAGATGCCACAACAGTATCCTGTAGCTCAAGTGTATAGTGTATCACTGTTTTGCTTTCTTTGAGAGCTTGAGCACCTAAGTGAACCAGTACCATAGATTTACCTGCACCGGTGGGCGCGATGACAACTCCTAATTCGCTCTTGCCTAAGCCGCCGCTGCAAATATTGTCAACATCACTCCAGCCGGTTGATACAGGCTTGCGAAACTTTGGAATAAACCTTTGTTCAAAATCGGCCAAATAGTCATAGCCGAAATTGTTATCGGAGCCCAATTTTAAGGCATCGTTAATGACTTTTGAGATTTCGTCAAATGAACATGATTGTAGCAGGTTAACTGATTCAATCATCGCCTCTTTTAATTTTTGCTTGCGACAGAATTCTAAAGATACCTCTTTAATGTATTCGCAGTCCGCCACTTCACTGATTTCAATGCGACTACAATAATCAAATAATTGTTTTTCGGCCACTTCATCATCAAGATCTTCTGTCTTAAAAATCGTCAACAATGCTTGACTAGACGGATGTTTACTGTATTTATGCCTATACTTCATCAACTTACTAACGAAGATCTTCAAATACTCAAGTTCAAGAAAATTAATATCTAGAACTTCTGTTATTTGGTCTGCGAAAGTGCGATCTTCAAGGATAAGTTGTACCAATCCTTCTTGAAAGGATTTACCATATCTACTAAAGTCAATTTTTTCTGTCAGCATATTCCTCTCAATGTGTCAATAACTATAACATTTCCAGCCGTAAAGTCAAGCTGAAAACTCTTAAATCAAACTGCAACGTCAACACTCTCGTTAGTAATCTTGTTTAAGTGAACCTTGAGTTCTTCCCAATTTAACTCACCAAATCCATCCTCAATCATCATCTTAAGAATGGCGGTTTTGTTGAAATTAAAATCAAACTTTTCTACTGATTCTTTAACAACGATCTTGGATTGAATTGACATCTGTGGTGAATACAGTTGCATCATTTTATAATTGTGTTCGATCAGTTCTCTACTATCAACAATGTTATTATAAACTTTCAGTTTACTATTTTCTAACTGTTTTTCACAGTGTTGAATGATATCATCAACTGTATGTGTTTCTTCTTCCGACAAGAACTGCAATCTTTTTGCGACTGTACCGAATCCAACTCCCTTGACGCCCGGCAAGTTGTCGGATGTATCACCAATAATTGCTCTTGCGAGGGCCATATTGGTAGGGTGGACACCAGTTTGTTCCACGATTCTCTTGGTGTTCAAAAGCTCGTCTTTTGTGGGGCGCCAAAGTACTGTTTCTTCATCACAAAGCTGCATGAAGTCTCTGTCGTTTGACACTATAATTTTTTGCCATCCGTCATAGTGTGACATGTTACAGACGTACGAAATAACATCGTCAGCCTCCACTTGTTCAATCATGGTCTGAATAATTGGCATTTCATTCAAATATTCAATAAGCCGGCTTTGTTGCCAAATCTTATTTTGGATCTCTTCGTCGTCAGTAAGGTTGTGAAAAGCGCGATTGAGACGTATCGGTTTGCGGCCTTGCTTGTAGTTCTTGTCCATTGTCTTACGCTTACGTGAGCCGTCAGGGCCGTCCCAAGCAATAATAATATTGTCAGGTTTTGTTGTGCGTACAAGCTTCTGGAGGATCTTTAAGGATCCCTTAAGACCACCAATTGGCTGGCCATGTTGTGATAGACTAGGATCAACGATATATGCACGTAAATACATATTTAATGCGTCAATGACTAGCACTCTTTTGTTTTCATTTTTTATATTCATAATTTATTAACTCGTAAATGTTACCCCAAGGATCTTTTTTATACACAGATTTGGAGCCGTCTCTGTGTGTTCCTACTTTGCCTTCAATTCCCTCAAAATTCTCAACTTCAAAGGCAAAGTGTGCCGGATGTGTGCCTTTTTTGACAAAAGCCATTTTAATATTTTCAAACTTAATAAAAGCCCAAGTATCATCTTGATATAAAATCTCCGCGCCGAAGTTGTTTTCGTACCAGATAGCTACCAGAGTGGGTTCTTCCACAACTAGCGCAATGTGATCAATTTTAGTCATATCGCTTGTTCCACGTGGCCTCGCACAAGAATTGCACTTTAAACCGCCCCAGATGCCCTGAGTATGGTTTTCTGACCTCGTGGGTACCCATAGGCGGCTTCCAAGTTGGAAGGCGCTCAGGGTCCATTTTATTGGACATTTAGAAACCCCTCAGTTATGTTAATATTATATACGGTTCAAGCTGTATTGTCAAGTGTTAATTACTCATTATCGTAATAATCTGCTGCATTGCCTTGGCGACTATCAAACTTTTGAATTACTTCAGTTTCCATGAGTTCCAAAACCTTTGCCTTAAACTCATCATCAGTCTTTATCAATTCAGTCCACTTAGATGGTTGAAATTTCTTTGAGTAGTCTCCGACTGTCATGGTGTACCAAGAGCCAGCAGAAACCATCTGCTTAGAGCCCTTAACTGCATCAAACCACGATTCTTCATCTTGAATACCTATCTCTCGGGTACCCCATAAGATCCGGAACGTACAGTTTCTGCCCTCTGTGCCGAATCGGGACTTTTCAAGCTTTGCTTTAACTTCAGAGCCAATCTTGAACCCTTTCTCGTCAAGTACAGCGGCCGCTTTGGATTTACGACCAGTAAGCCAAATACGCAATGAGTATGAATAGTGCATTGCTTTTCCGCCCGGCGTAACATAAGGTGTTGTCATCGCAATCTGGCGCGCCATTGGACCTTGCGGAATGTTAGTCTTCAACTGATTGAGTACAATGAATGTTGCTTTTTGATCCGCGATAGGGATGACCAGTTTAGACATACCTTTTGCCAAGATCCGGGCTTTAGTTGCCACAGACGATTGCGGATTGAAATCCCCCTCAACATCTGAGATAGACGGCGTAAACGCGAGGGAGTCCCAAATAAACACTAGCTGATCTTCTGCTGCTCCGAGTAACTCTTCAATTGTTTCTAACACAAACTCAACTGATGATGCTTGAATATACATTAAGTTTTCCAAGTCACAACCAGTCCGACTTAAAAAGTCCGGATCGATGGCCGACTCAGAGTCAAAATAGACCACAAGCTTGCCTTGCTTCTGTGCATTGGCGGCAATTTGTGCCGCCATATACGACTTACCGGTCGATTGAAGGCCAGCAATTTCTGTGATTTTTCCCACTGGAACTCCTGCTAGTCGACCCTTACAAATGATAGAGTCAAGCCATCTAGAACCTGTTGGGATCCACTCCTTTACAGAAGTGGGGTTATCAGTGGTCAGATCGTGTGCCACCTCACGGCCGGCTTTTTTATTTACCAGCTTCATAAGATCGTGCATAGATACACGACCTGCCTTTGCTTTTGCCATATTGGCTCCTTAATTTCTTTTCTTTATTTTTTAGCACATGTATTGTTAGTGCTTCATTAATATAGCACAATGTAACAACAAATGCAAACGATTTTATCCAGTTTTTGCTAAAGAACGCGACGATGAAGTCGCGGTAGTTTTCTTTAATCTTTTAGGTTCTGAAAAGTATTCAATAAAATGTTGTTTTGCTAATGATCTCTGCACCGATTGGTGTGGTAATTGTAAACATCGGTGAAAATAGCTAGCTTCTTGAATTGTTTGATTTGCGCTAGCTGAAGTCACTGCCTTTGCATAATTGGAATGACTTTGAACTCTCAACTTATCAATATACGAAATAACCGTACTATAAAATTTTGTGTAATCATTGACAGTTAAGTTATTATCATGCACATATTCAATAGCCCACCAAAGCATCCACGCATGCGCAGATTTCAATTTCGTGGCAGTAATAATGTTGCCTTTATTGTTGGTAAATTTTTCTTTTTTCACCATGGTAATAAAAGCTGCGAATTTATTGAAGATGCTAGCAAATCTCTCAAACTGTTCAGCAATATATGGTGAATCTTCATCAAACATATTGACGAACCCAACCCCAGAAGAGTATAGTAAATCTAAATCGCAGCTTCTTAAAGAAACTGTGGCCGGTTTAATGTGGGACATTGATTCACCCCACTCGTTAACGGTAGCAATAAGAAATTTAGCAATTACCTCTTCATCTGAGCAGAATGGTAAGCCTCCCTTGCTAGCAAACCCAAAGCGCTCCCAGAGCGCTGTATTTTCCGATGAGAGTCGTCGGACCCAAGGAGTCAACAGGGACATCATCGCACGACGAGTTTGCTGTTGATTTAGTGGCCTTCCTTTTTGCAAGTTGATAAAAATATCAGAAAGTTCTTGAGCCACCACATCATCATGTGTCATAACAGGCACAGTACAGTTCAGCAAATGAATCCGATAAGATTCTGGCAAGTCTTTGAAAAATACATTTACAAAGTCTTGTTCTTTGCCCTCATGGTCAACAAGTGACCCTGTATAAGTCCAGTCATTATTATAAAAGGATATCAAAACATCGCGACGTTTATGATTTCCGTCAAGACTAACATACTTGAAGCCGCGCTTAAGTAAATTAGTGTAATATTTAATACTGTATTCGTTTAGCGGATCATTTTGTTCAGTCCATTCTAAACACGCTCTGACGTCCGCCAGCACTAAAGCTGCAGCGATGCGATTTAAGCAATATGAGCGCAAACAATCACGCTTCATGTCATCGTCCCAGTTGTTCCCGGGTCGTTGAATATTTTTGTCACTATAGACAAATTGTTCTTTAAGTCGATCAATTACATATTGATATGTAACGGTTTGTAAAATAGCCATTTTTCACCTCCAAGTTATGTGATGATAGATTCTTGATCATGTAATCAAGTCTCTATCGGGTTATTTTATAATTTATTATAACACCTTGAATTTAGAAAGTCAAGGATTTTTAAAGAAAGCGGCAGACTTTTTACCGGTCTGCCAGCGGCCATTTTCACTCTGCTGTATCAGTAGAGCTAGCGGTATCTGCCGCAGTGTCTTCATCCTTATCCCCGCAGCCCATTAATAGGGTCGCGGCAAGGACCGGTAGAACAAGTCTCATTTTCTCTCTCCTTAAAATAGCGGCAGACTTTTTACCGGTCTGCCAGCGGCTTTTGCTACTCTGTAGCTGTTTCGGTGGCAGTTGTCGTGTCACCTGTTGTTTCAGTGGTTGTACCACCCTCTGTGGTTTCGCCGGTCGCTGTTTCAGTTGTGGCGGTGGACGAGACTTCAATAGAATTTGCTGTCTCATCCGTGGTGGCGTTGTCCGACACCGTTGTTGGCTCAAGAGTACATGTTCCGTATGCTGTGGCAACCACTAGGGCTCCCCCAACAAAACTAACCTGTACCTTCCATTTAGCCCATGCGGACTTCATCCAATCTAACATAATATTTCTCCTTGTATGTTATTGAAAAGGGGCGCCCTTTAACCGGGGCGCGAACGGCTTTATGTGTTAACCAGCCATCAGTTCATCGAAGGCTTTGTCAACGTCATTGGCTTCCTTTTTGCCATATGACTCAGTTTGGCGTGAACGACCTTCAGCAGAAGAGTCGGAAGCCAATTGTTCGTCAAGAATGGCATCAACCTGCTCGGGCGTCAGACGCTCAAACAAGCTGTCAAAATCGGGCATATTTTCCAGAAGCCCGGGAAGAGCGTCAGAGTCACTTAGGAGGGGACTAGTGTTACGACGCATCTTCAAGTTGGTTTGTGGGTACGCACCGGGACGAGTAGGCTTCGTATAAGTGAGCGTAATATCAGTACCCTCTACCGAATCAGTGATATCACCGTATTCAGGATCAAGAATGTACCCTAAAAGCAACTCATACGCGGTCTTTCCGTAACCATAGACCTTAATACCCTCATCCTCACGACCACGAACCACTACCGGAGAGAAATAACGTTGACGTACAAAAAGTGACTTTGCCAACTTCTTACTTTCCTCGTCATTCTTCTCGGTACCCTCACGCCATAAAGATGACGCGAAATCGCAAATTGGGCAGCGCTCGCCAAAGTTCCGCTTTGGACACACAACGCCTCCCTTGTGATCCCCCACGTTATAGTGGAAGAACATTTCTTTCAACGGATCTCCATCGGCTGTTGGCACGATCCGAATATCTTGGTCACCCTCATCTGGCTTAAACCAGTGTGAAGAGCCATTGTCTCTAGTTCCCTCGCCACGCAATGTGGCGAGCTTTTGTTTCATTAGTTCCATGTTAATAGACATTACTTTTTTCTCCTTTTTGTTTTGATAAAGTATACTGAGCTTTCCTCAGCATCTAATGTATTACTCTTGAGCTAGCTTGTCAAGAGTTTTTTGTTGTATTACGTTGGTATGGGCAACGCAAAACCCAAAGTCTGTTTCAAAAGGCGACTCATAAATTGCATAAGAAACATTTTTAAATGCATTCCTAGGCTTATTTTTGAGATGGCCTATGATGTTTTTATGTAAATCTCCGTCCTTTTCCAATTTTTCAGTTGATATGCAGATATAATAACATACATCACGAGAACTGTCAAGATCAAAATACCAATTTTCTTGAAGAGTTTGTGGGTCAATCCTCCCCAAAGAGCGGATCCTTTGAATGCCGGGCGAGGCCACTAAATTCCCAATAATTGGCGATGTATGATCGAATAAGTTCTTATAATGTACACAATAATAAATAGTTTTATTTATAGTTTCAAAGTATTTTTTAATAGGTACTGAACCTATAGATTCTTCTAATATTGGGTTACTAAAAATTGTAAAAGAGTTGAATAAACCGGACCTCGCATATTGTTGTAGAACACTAAAAATGGCACGTTCTTGGAGTTTCGTAACACCCGATAATAGGTCCACGTCGGGCTCAATATAAAAGATATCGATTTTCTTATCTTTTAGTTGCTGCAAGATGGCCAACGTTGCGTTAGCAGTCCTCGCAGAGCCACACAAAAATACTTGTACATATTCATCCATGCTGGAAAAGAATTTCTCCAGATCAGGGGTACTTGTTTCGTAATCTTCAAGGTTTGCTTGATATTTTATCTTTCGCTTGTATTTTGTATTTCTTTCAACATTATCAGATATAACATAGCAGTTATACTCTTTGTTGTTGGAAAAACAATTAACAATATTTTCACCAGCAGTCCCAATACCCAAAAGCGATATCACAGAATCAATTCCTTAAGATCATAGTAATTTTTTCCAGCATTGATGTTGCCACGAAATTTACCGAGCGAATTATTTTCAAAAATATTTTTAATTAAAGGAGTCATGCTGCGCTCTGAGTCATCAAGATCAATAACTATCTCGTCATGCACAATATGTGATATAAATGATTTTTTCCCCTCTAGAAACTTATCAATCTCAATGGCGCGCTCCATGACCAAGTCTGCCGTTGTGCTTTGTATCAAATAGTTAAAAGCTTTTCTATGTTCTACCGGAACCGCTCTGCCGGTCATGGTGTTAACTTTTCCATCTACATAATAATCAGATAATATTTTATCTCTGTTGTACAGATCGCTTTTTATTGCGTCTGAGTCTGGATTATATAACCAAGCAAAGAATTTTTCTTTAGCCTCTTCGCGCGATAAAACACCGCCAAACACATTTTTTGCATTCCATTGGTGGATGTCCCAATCGGGCTGCGGTTCATTACCGAGAGCCAATACTGTTCTTAATTCGGCGCCATTATAATCCAAACTGAGGAACCAACCATTTTTGGGCTTGATTATTTTACGGTGTGTCTTTTTCATGGTTAAAATTGGCAGAGAATTGCTGAATGTTGTCAAACGGCCGGTCACTGTACCAAATAGATTATAATCAATATGTGAAGGTCCAGACAACAGCCTTTGAAGTTGAAGACGGTCCCTTGAACTGGTCATTAATTCTCTGCAGTCCTTGTTACTAGTGGTCAAATTGTTAAACTTGATCTTGTGTAATAATTTATGTACGCTGGCTAGATGCTCATAGTTACGCGGCTTTTCGTAATTTTCAAAAACATGTTTTGTGATCTGATTCTTGGTTTCGCAAAAGTTTAACAAAAAGTCTTCGGGTACCAGATCGTAAAAACATAATTCACGTAAATTAATTTTTGCTATCCTAAATGACTGGAGATATGCTTTAAACTTGGCCTGATTCGAGGCCAATTTTGCAGATATATCGGCCGGGCAGACTTCAGCGAGATTCTTACCGCCAGTCATAATCCATGCATATTCCACAGAATCATCAGTGATAGCGCCGGAGTGGCGCCATGTTTTTGTTAGATTAGTCGGCATCTCATCAAAATATAGTTTACCATTTGTATATATTCCGACGCACTCTGATTTATCGTCTAGACTTTGAAAGTACAATTTTTTCTCCGTAACCTTTTTTGTTCCTATTAACATTATAACTCAATGAGCCTCTATAGTCAAATGGATGGTTGATTGTTCTTTCAAAAGCGACACCGGCGCGGGAGGGGCCTAGGCGATCATATATTGACAGACAGTCGCGAAGGATTGTTTTTTTCTCGGGTTTGGTAAATTCTTTTGGTTCTTCGTGCATGCGGATTTCAAATAAAAATGTTAATAATTGTCTATCCGTAAATATTCTGGTTAATTGTTCTTCAGAGTATGATTCAGGCACTATATGGCGTGTGCGAATTCGGCCGTTGCACTCTTCAATAATCGGAATTTTTGGTAATTTCACCGTGTTATATAATCTAAGCAGATATTTTCTAAATTTTTCATAGTAGATATAATCTGCGCGGTTGTAACCTATGTTTAAAATCCTACCAGTGGCTTGTAGCCTATATCGCGCGGCATACTGCAACATCTCGTTTGAACCAATATCGGCCACTATTCTCCATGGTATATTTTTATCAACCATAAAGCCGAACGAGCGACATGCATTTAAGAAGTATTCCCAGTGGCCACTTCGGATGAAATATTTCATTTTCTTGCTATCATCAAAATAATCAAGATCGGCAACTTCAATTGCCAACCCGCTAGCGTTAATAGGGCAGTATCTGCTCTTTAAAAATGCAGAAAAAGTAAACGGATACTGTTTTACGGACTTCATCAATAATGGCCTTAAATGTTTCATAAATTCATGAAAATTTTTAACTTGGATTTTTTTATCCCTGAAGTAATTCTCTATTGCTGTTGAATAATTGTCTTGGTGAGTATTGAAAAGGTCTATTGGGCTAACAAAAGATTTATAAACATTCAAATTGCTAAGATATGGGTGATTCGGATCCAGTTGCCCCTGAGCAACTGCCTTTTGAAAAACTTGCTGCAGGTCTTTAAACGCATCTACAACAAAATTAATAGCGCTCTGTTCTGGGCCGCCGGCATTATCTCCTGTAGCATCGTTGAGTGGTTTTAATCTGGCCATGGATTGTTTCGGAAGATATATAGGTACATACTGGTAGTTCACGCGGCCATACAAAAATTTCTCTCCAAAATTAAAATCGGTTAGATTTTCATATTGGTTAATATTAGCAACTGCATCATAGTTGTATACCACTCTCTTATAGAATGTCAAAGCGGCGCCGTCGCGGTTTTTATCAATGTAAGTTTCTGCCATTTTTTCGTTCCTTCACTAATATGTAGATGAAAGCCAGTTTTTTCAAGTATCCTTTGGGGGATCAGATGGTGCTGGTTCTTTGTCGGTATCGGTCTCAGCGCCATCAGCGGGTGGGCTGGAAGAGGATTTACGACATTTTGTTTTCTTATTACTGCCAACGCCAGATGGTGTGGCTGTTTTTCCTCCAGCGCTGGCGACCCAGACGGCGGTCAAATTTGTTTCTCCGTGGCCCGGGCCGAATTCGTGGGACGCCCTTGTTATCATATAATAACCCCCCACACCCAAATCTGTTAAATCAAATTTATCTTCTTCCATTGCCGCCGTACTTGGCGCAAAGCCGCGCGGATCGACAAACAGGTATTGTCCCGGGAAGGCGCCAACGTTTGCGTATGACTTTATGTTTACATCATACAATTCTCTTAATTGATGCAAACCATCATACCCATCTTGTTCAAATCTAACTGTTTTTAGGTGAGGTGTCTCAGTCTTCTCTAGAGATATGTTTTTTATAAGGCCCCTGTCTCGCCCAAGCACGTAGTGCATTATGCCGCGGCCCTCGTCGTCATCCTTATCCCCGATCATTGTTGCTGATGGCGCCGTACGGCCGGCATGAAATATGAAATAGTTCATTTCACTCTCAACACCGGGGTTGGGATTGTTGTAGTCAGAGTTGCCCTTTATATTTAATAATGGATTTCCGGTCGGAATGTTTTTGACTACAAGCCTGCGGTATTTGTTTTTTGAGCCAACAATGCGCTGCGTGATTTCATCTTGAGGGGCATACGTCGGATATGATGTGACTACTGCTTCATATAATCTAACTTTTTGTTTAATCGAAAAAGGATAGCAAGAGTCTTCATTTAAATAATTTTTCAACAGATCATTAAATAGGTCTTTTAAAAATTGAGTGAGTGGATACTGGGCACCATTGTTTTTAAGTATTTTGCTCGTTAACCATTCCGAAAAGTATTTTACTGAAACTGGGACATCTCCAAAATTAACATGTTGTGAATCGCCTGTAGCGTGATCAACAATCTCCAGTGGCCCTAATACAACTCTAAACTTTTTGAATTCAGCAATTGTTTTATTTAGTGATTTTATTTCCATTTTCTTCATGTCTTCATCGACTGGCAATCCTTTATATTCAGTAGCCTTATTAAGCTCGTCAGCAGTCTGGCTCAGGTATTGTTCCATACTACCCATTACGACATTCAACAAGTCAGCAATGTAAAAAAACGGTATTTGAATACTGTCCATCCCCGCTAGTTGCAAGTGGGCGCCCAGATCTATTTTATTTTCCTGATCATCGGATATCTGACTAGAGAAGGCAGCATGCACTTTTTGGGAGAGATTTAATTGGGAGTCTGCACTGCCTTTGGTCACTTTTCCGGCAAGCGGGTACCCGGGGCCTTGTGCCAAAACACCCTTGAGGTCTTCGCGAGTGAAATTTAAGAAATGGATGTAGCCGTTGATGAAAAGTTGTTTAAATAGATGGGAATGCATTTTCTGTTTTTCCTGTCCAATAATCTTAACGTCGTCCTGCTTGATCACGTTAACTTTTTTTTGTAATTCAGCGCCACCGTCTCCAGACTTACAGATGGCGTAATTCGCATGATCAAAAGCCAGCTTTCTTGTTAAGAGTCTAACATTTGTGGCCACTTCTGTGAAAATGTTTAGTCTTGGAGTGGCAAAATATTCCTCAACATAAGCGAGGTACTCAATATTAAAGGTAACACGACCCAATTCATCAAAATCAAAGTTATGGGTAACGGGTGTTAAATTAACACTAACAAAACTGTTGCTGAGGGCTGAGCGGTTAGTGCCCTTGATCGGAGATGCCGCGTCTTGATTAGCCCAGCCGAATACTGCTTTGAGTCTAAAATTTAGAGCATCGTTTTCTTTATATTCATTTTGTTTGATGTTCTTGCCCGTTTTTAACGCCAAATCAATATATTTAAATGTACGTGTAACTGTTCTGCCCTTTTTATCCATGGTTTCTACAGTGCGGGGTCTCATAAGTTCTTCAAAATCAGCTGCATGTAAACTCAATGTTGCCGTAATACAGCGCTTTTGTGCAAACATATCTTGACCTTCAAAATTTAAATTAAATGATTTTATGCCGATACCAAAACCTCTCTTGGTTTTCGTTCTAAAGATATTTTCAATATCGGTGCTATTAGCATGCGAGTCAAAAGGGATCTCAAACTCTGAGACGGGTTGTGAGGAATTGGCGTTTTGTATTTTATAAAGTCTTATCAATGGCTGCATTGATGAAATCTCAGCCGTAGTCATGCTGAAGAAGCCTGCTTGGGCGGCGCTTGTAGTGAGCCTATTTATAAACCCAAATGATTCTCCTTCTACTAATAATGGTGCGTTGCCGACCAGTTCACCTGCGCCGGCTTTTCTGTAGGGGAGCCGACGTCTTATTTTTTTATCACCTTCTTCATCCGACGTCTTGGCAGTACTATCATCCAAACTGCGACTGAACTTGGCCAATGTAGATATTTGTGATAGTAAGATACATTGCTCTTTATAATTAATAACAGGTATAGCCATCACTTGTTGATTGTCACTAAATGCATTTATTGCTTCATTGGCGGCGGCGCGTTGTTTGGGGGTGCCGGGGCCGTGGACGGCGTTAACGCCTTGTAAACTCGCGAGTTTGTTATCTAACTCAACATTTCCTTTGATATCTAACTCTTCTGCACATTTGCTTAATTTACTTTCAGAACTTAGATGACTTTTGAGCGCTTGTAATTTCCCCTGCAAATCGCTTAATGGCCCTCTGTCTACTGAAGCGTCACCGCCGACGTCATCCACCCCTCTTTTGAGGGCGGCCGCGGCATAGCGAAGTGTTTCTTGAAGCTGGTTTATGTTTTGGAGAGTATTCTCACTTTGGGCGCCTTTGCTTGATATAGTCGGATTGTCGGCGTCAGGTTGGAATCCTCTTTTGTTGGAGGGCCCGGGCGTGTTGTAGCCGCGGCGGTAACGCTCGGCGGCGTCCAGCAGCACTACTTGATTGTTGGGGTACCCGGGGTTGTTTGCTACTTCATAAGTGATCTTACTGCCTTCTGCTCGCCCGGGGTACCCGCCGAGATGTGATAAACTTCTTGTTCCCAATTGGGCCGCGGCAGCGCGGCGATGAACGTCAAGAGTGGTGACGCTGTCTGAACCATGAGTTCCAGCTGCTACCTGACGAGCGACTTTTTCTGATACAGTGGATGCGGTACCGTCGGCCTGCAGCGAGGGGCCGTATTCTTGGAGGGCTTGGTCGACGGTGATGGTGACAGTACCCGATAGGTACTTATCGCCGAGCTGGTGTATCTCATCAATTAATTTATTGAACGCTCTCGCTTCCTTAGCGAAACATGCACCAGATGTGGCTATCTTCCCACAATTTTCTTGTAATTTTTTATCGTATTCTTTGTTGATCTCATCGATTGCGGGATTGTCCGCATCACCCTGTACTCCCGCGCTTCCACACTTTACTGCACTCGGCATTCTTTTAGACTCCCAACATCGTTGCGATATTTTCTAAATTAATCGGTATTTCAATAACATCGCCCTTAATTAGATGAGCCTCAGTGGGGGCACCGTTATACCATCCAATAATCCACCACAGTTCAGGATTACCATAATACTTGTTAGCAAGATTATAGAGCCTGTCGCCATATTTCCAAATATGGGTGTCTGTTTTTAAAGAAGATCTATCAAGTACATCAGGGTGATATAACGGGGATGTCCCATAGTGTACTATTCTTTGAAGTTTTCTCATGCGTCTGGCTATTGCTGAGCTTTTTTCTTCGTTAGTGAACACGGCTATTTTTTTATATCTTGACATTATTAGTAGTCTCCACCGGTTCCAACTTGGTAATCCGCGGCGAAGACGGCCATGGTATCAACAACTTCATCGGCAAAAATGTTGCCGGTACCTGCGTCATTGTAGCCCGCGTTCATGAGTTCTTGGCCCATAACAGCACTAGCGACGTATGCTCTCTTTTCTGCATTCTTGATCTTGCCGGCTTCTAGACGACGTTTATCTCGGCCGAGGCGACCTTCGCCCCCAAAGAGACCTTTCGTGCCAAACATGCCACCATAGCGCGCGGCCGCATTTTGTCTCATTTGCTCTACTTTCTCCCTGTTAATTTCAGCCTCAACAGCTTCATTCCAAGATTTGCCTTCGTAATCGCTGCGCATCTGTGTAACGTCATAAGTACTAACGCCATAAGGGAATGTCTTGGAGTCAATAAACGTGTCGCTAGCGTCCCAACCAAGGGCGTGTTCGTGAATTGGAGTGAATGAAATAACGACTTCAATGACTTTCGGTAAAATTGTATTAGGAACGGGCGATGGATGGCCGTCCCAGTCCTTAATCATCTCAAAAACCCCGGATTCTCTGTTCTCTAAATTATGGTTAACAGTCATACTTGAAATAAATCCAAGCTGACCGTGCTGGGGCTCCGGCCCTTTGGAACTATAGTCTTGATAATAGGTTGATTTCTCATTCAAATTTCTAAAGCCCGGTTGCCGTTCCATGAAGATGCCACCGGTGCTGCCGTTAATATCTGCGGTGTTTTGCAGAATATTCATGACTTTTAATCTCACCAGTGGCCCTTGGGATATAGTTTGTGCTTGATCAACATCAATATAGTTTGGATATACGCTTTGTATCAAGGATTGTACTTTACCAAGATTTTCAAATGCTTCGCTTTCGCTGGCTGCGGGTACAACAAAACTTAAATTTATTGTACGGTCTGTTTGAACGAAATTGTGGATTTTATCTGCTCGACCAAAAACTGCTTCAGATTGCCAATTCGGAGTGTATGTCTCGTTGTAAGAAGTAATAAATGCTTTAAAAAATGTACTAGTTCGGCTAGCTTCATGCAGAAAAGAGATATAAAGCTTTTTACGATTAGCAAGGCCGTCTGAGCCGTCTGCATAAAATGTACCCATCTGGCCACTGGGTGTGTTCACTGTGCTGGCCTTATATTTGTGAGCATCAAAAATTTGATTGTAATAATCGTATGCCGATGGTCCTGTGTTGTTTCCTTCGTCGTCTGCCATTTAGTTTATGATCTCCCTGCTATTGCTTTTGCGGCGCGCTGGTCTTGAGTTTTGTGCACAATTCGTTTAATAGACTCATTGCCAATTTTAACTTCCGTTATGATTTCTTTAGGCCCACTATTAATATAGGTGCTACTTGAAGAATTTTGCGCAATATTTGTACTTGCGGCGGTTGGTGCGGCGGCCCTTGCTGCGGCGGCGGGTACGGCCGCGGCGGTGGTAGCCATCGTTTTATTCATTACATTGTTGTTGACGGGCTTGCCGGGCATTTGGGCCTTGCTTGTGGGGGGCTCTTCTCCGCCGCCGGTCACCATGTTATAACCTTTGATGGCGACCTGCGCGGCCCAAGAATTAGCTACAGCATCCTTCATCTCACCCATTTTCTCTACCATTGCGACAATTTTTGCAATAACACTGTCAATTGCGCCACCAAAAAATTCTACAGCCTTTATCACTGGCCCAAAAGATAATTTAAGGATACCCAGCGATTTAGCCAACAATCCGCTAGTAAACATATCAAAGAAGCTTGGGGAGTTTTTCTCTGCAAAGGCCGTCATGAGTTCTTTTACGCCCCAAGCGACCTTACCGAGAATAAAAGCAAACATTTTAAAGAAAGGAATAATTGCATAACGAGTGACTAAAGTTCCAAATTTGACGAACCAAGTCACTAAGTCTCGTATCATTGGTATCAAATTATCTCCGCTTTCGCCAAGTAGGTCAGAGTGGCCCATTGCATCTAAAAATACTTGCCCAACTTCGTTGAGGCCTTCTATCAAAGGCTTTACTCCTTCAGCTATACCTTCAAAAACTACTGATAAAAGCGAAACTTTGTCGGTTCCTAGTTTGATGGCATCAAGAAGTGATATAACAGCAATCACAATGCCCGGGATCCCGCCGAAAGCAACAAGCAACACGCCACCTAGTATTTTAAACATTGTTATGTTTTCACCAATAAAAGTTAATATACCGCGGAAAGCGTCAATCAATGGTGAGAGTATTGGTATTAATTGTTTAAAAGCAGCATTTAATTGATCTTGGAAAGATGCTAATTCTCTAGCTTCTTTTGCGGCGTCTTCATAATCTTTGGTCATCATTTTTGTTTCATCAGAAACAGATTCCAGGCTTCCGCTTAGGGCCATGGCCAGATCGCCAACACTTTCAAGACCCATTGCATCCTTATAAAAATTCTTCTGATAGTAGGACATGGTATCAAAGGATAACCCTGTATCTAAAATAGAATCTCGAATCATTTCAAATCTAGCAGTTGGATCTGTCTCCATCATAAGATCCATAGCATTAACAAAGTTGCCACCAAGCGCAGCGTTTAATTTACCAGCTTGACGGGCAGCGCCCTCAAAAGTATCAAATTGATTAACTATATTCAACAACTTACTCACCGATAGGCCGGTTACCTTGGCTGCTGCCGCTAAATCTCTAAATGCTTCGTCGCCGTTTTCGCCTAATTTCATCAAAGAATCAGAAGCCTCTCCAAACTGGCCGGCCAAGACTTCGGGAGCGACCCCAAGTTCTTGCGCAAAACCGACCATATTGAGCATTTCTTTGCCGGCTGCTTCAGCGTTCATGCCCATGCCTTTCGTTAATGTCTGTATGCCTTGCGCCGTTTGTTCATTAGAAACACCAAATTTTTCTAATAGAGCAGTAGTTTTAATCAAACTATTTCTAACTTCAGTATCTTGGATGGTTGAAAAATCTGTAAAAGTATTGTAAAGAGAAGTCATTGCACCGCCCATATCTTCCGCTGTAGCCGTGAATTTACGGCCTTCCTCGTAAGTAACCGAAAGTGAACGCGCAAAGTCCCTAGAGGCGCCTGTAGACTTCATAAACGCATTCTCTGCGTCACCCAGTTCAACTGCCAACTTTGCTATAGCAGTAGCAAATTGCATTGCAAACATGGGGGCGCCGGCTTTTATAAATCCTGCGACTCCGCCATTAACATCTTTAAACTTATCAGCCATGGCTTTTAAGTTTTTGGCATTCAGTAAACTACCGATCTCTGGAGCAGTTCCGGAAAACAATGCGCCAAAGCTGTCAGTGAGATCATCAACTGCTTTTTGATGTTTTTCAAGTGCTTTTTTCTGTTCTCCTAGCTGTTTTATCTTTTTTGCCATTTCTTCAATGGCGCGCTTGCCGGCTTCAGTATTCGCGTCTTCGGATTGGGTTAAAAGCTTTAACTTTTCTATTTCAATATCAATTAGATCATTTTTAGCTTTAGTTTTACTAGAACTTTCAGCCATTGTCTCCAATGACCGCCTCATTGCCGCTTCTTGAGCGTTTAAAGCTGTCATAGTTCTTTGGCGGGCATCGATCTCTTTCTGGGCTGCAGTTACAACACGCTGTTCAGCCGCTGTGGCCGATTGGTTCTGTGCAGCTATTAGATCAAGTTGTGAATTGGTAAGATCTTGTAGCTTTTGATTTAGTTTGTCAACGGCGCCGCCTTGAGCGGCCAATGCGTCTATAAGCTGTTGCAGTTGTTCTGGGGTCACAGATCTTACCTCTTACTAAACTAAATAGTTTTATACTAAAAAAGCCGGGCTTGCTTATTTTTGTGATCCGGGGGGTGCAAACTGAGGCGGCAGACTCGGGGCATTATTTGGGGTAAGGGTATGAGTATTAGAGTTAGAGCTGCCTTTGCCTTTAGAAGCATTCTCAATAGCTTCTTTTTCCATCTCTAATTGTTTAATTAAGCGCTGCGTGAACCATGAGCGTAGACCAATTGGCAAATTATATGCCTCCAAGAAAGACCATCCTCCTGAATATTTCAGGAAGAAGAATTGCTCATACACACTCTCCATATATTCATCGGTCAGGCCAAAAAAAGTCCGCAGAAAGCGGCACCTCCATGTTCTGATCGTAATCACACTCACCACACTCAAAATGTTGAGTCATATCAACATTCGGCGCCGTGAGTTTGTACGCCAACCTTAGATGGCGTGAATCAGTAGATGGCATATTTTCAATAAGGTATCTAATCGCATCAATATTTGAGTCACCGTTAACAGCAACAATTAACGACGCTAATTGGCGAGTAATACCGTGTTCTTGGCGTTGTTTCTTATCCGCCTGTGCTCCGGCAGCGAGGCGCTTTTCATCCGTCCCTGTCAAAAGCTTAAAAGTTACAATAACATTGGTTTTAGGCAATGTTACATCAAATGTACTATTTTGGTTATCGGTTACCGACATTGTGTTGTCGTCGTCGCCAGTATAAACCGATGCGTCGTTTAAGTCAAAAGAGTATTCCTGATTTTCGCCACATTGTGGGCATGTTACCTTGGTTGTATAGTCACTGCCATATCCCGATACACGGGTGGCTACAATGATAGCGTTTCTGTCACCGATGAACAGTGAATCAGGATTAATTGCCTTATTAATGATTAAACTACCAATTACTCTATCGAGGGCAACACCCTTTTTAAGCAATGTCCGCGATGTAAGCATATCTTCTTCTTTTGCGGTCATCTGCTTAATTTCAATCGCCGATTCACCATGTAGTGGGTGGCCCGGCGGGTAGTATCTACCACCTGAAGGTAATTCCACAAATTCTGTTGGAATTACAAATGAGAACCCTTCCGTCCCTTCGTTCATAACCTGAACTGGCGGGGAAGTATCCTGTTGTTGAGCGCCTCCTTGGGAGCGATCTTGATTTCTAGACAATGTACACCTCTCGTTTTATTAACTTGTCATCATGTGTTAAAGAAGCTTGTTCCGCCACCTGCTACTGCGACCGATGGATTGGCGGTTTCAACGCGGGCCCAGTCGTACATAAGCTCAACTGTGGTAGTAGTAAGCTCATCGTCACCATATGAAAGTTGTCCAAGTTGAACGTCTTTAACAAATGCGTTCCAAAGTGTCCAAGTTTCAAGCGGCTTACCGTCAGAATCAATTTGAGAAATGATAACGGTACCGAGGGCGCCGGCGGCCTTCGCCTTGGAAATAGAACCAAGAGAAGTTGCGTTAGCGGGGGGCTGATAGCCGGATAATCTTAAAATATCGGAGAACGTTGCTGTGACGTCGGGATTAACGGGATCAACCATTTCAACGGAAATTGTATTCCAAGTGACAGCGCCCGGATAGTAAAACTTATGGTTTAGATAAGCATGTTCTACATTTTCAATAGTAAAGCTAGGCTTTGTTGTAGTTTTGGCGTACCATGCAATGGCTCCACCTTGCTCAGCTTGAATTCCTTGGAATTCTACTGTAAATCTGAAATTTCTTTTTGGATCTTTGAGGGTTGGATCCTCTCCGAAGTTTGTTGACCAAAATGGCATTGTTTAAGTTCTCCTGTTTATAACAATAAATAGTGAGGGGAATTATTTTCCCCCTATGTTTTAATCATCAAATGATGCACCAGTGTTGAGGATTACGAAGTCAATAGCGATGAATTCGATAGCTCTTGCCGGTTTAATCATAATCTTAGCGTACATAATGTTTTGATCAATAAGATCAGGCGTCGTAGTAGACTCATCAAGGATTAGGCGATAGTCAGTGATACCGTATCTTGTCTTAACATTTGCAAGGAATGGTTCTACAAGTCCCTTGAAGCGGTTCCAAGTTGCCTGTACATTTTGCTCAAAGAGAATTTGAGTAGACAGAATGGAGATTTGCTTCTTGAGGTAGATTACCAAGCGGCGGACATTGATTCTATCAAGCGCTGATTGACGCTCTTGAAGAGTCTTTTGTCCGAACAACACGATACCAGAGCTTGGGAAAGAAGCAATTGGGTTAATGTTGTACTCGTAAAGGGTGTCGCGATCTTTAGAGGTTAATCTTTCGCTGACATTCACAATCGGGATTCCAGCAGCACCATCGGTAAGGCCGCCGCGATTAAAGCCAGCGGGAGCAAACCAGACATCAGTCTTGGCTTCGGAACTTCCGAGAACACCAAGAATTGCAACAGTGGGCGGTACCCAAACAAGTTGTCCCGTTCCTTCGTCGCGGGTTTGTACCCATGGGTAGAAGGTTGTTCCGTACGAGGAATCAAGCCTTCTGTCCCTAAGACCAAGAGAAGCTTGATCCGGATTCGTGCCGATTCTGCTAGAAATATCCGAGTAATATTGTTCGTGCGCGGGGATATAGACGTTTGGAAGGTCAATCAAGGCCAGCGCGTCTGCACGCTCTTCGCAGATATCAATCATGCGCTCTGTAAGGGTCTCTTGAGTGAGGCCGGGGGCTGTCAATAGGTTCATGTCCGTCATCTCAGGATCTGAAACTGTATCAATCGCACGCCTATATGTGTGGAAGACATAGTTGTTGTCCTCTGCGGAAGTTGATGACATGAACGCGTTGTAAAGCGGATCTGGTCTGGTGATATCCCAACCGTCAGCGCCGCCCCAGAATGGGACAGTAAATCGGTTATAGCCTGCATCAAGAATATCGGTGTAAGATGCGCTAGTGACAGAAGCCTCTGCTTTACGTGAACCGGAGTTATAGTAATATGCAGAGCCGGAAGTCTCAATATCATCTAATGAGAAGATATAGGACCATGCGTTGATACCTTTAGTAAGATATACACCAGATGTCGGATCGTCAGGGAAGTTTGCATATGGCAATCTGTGGAAGTCTGCACAACTTGCGTCGGGCCTTGTAGAAGCCGGGCTGCGAGTGGAACTGAAACCAAAGTATGCGTTAGTGGGGTCTCTCAAGCCACCATCGGAAGCCGAAACTCTGATAGAGGAACTTGGGAACAGTAGTGAACCACTCAGGCAGTATGCAGTAAGATCGCTGCCTTTACCGGCGTCCTGTAGTGAGCCCGACAAAAGAGGCGAGAAGCCGGTGTGATTGCCATCAAAGGAACCGTTTCTATCTCCTCCAATGAATTGTCTTCCATCTAAGACGAAAGAGGTGCTAATAGCTCCGATTTCAGAACCGGTAATTCCTGTAACACTGGCTGGCCTAGGAGGGCCATAGTAACCAAACGGAAGAAGCGTTGAGTCGGTTGCGCCGGCCTCAACATCTCCATCAAGCTCAACATAAAAGTACTTAGACTTGTTTGGATAATCACCATAAGTTTTGAGCATCTTGGTGGTTGAATCCCATGCTACATATTGAGTACCGATCTTGCGGCCGATATAGCTGGGGGATTTCGGATCCAAACTACAGTTGTCAAATCTTTCTAGAACAGAAATCTTGTTATCAGTGTCTCTAATATCCCGAACAACAACCGAGAAGGTGCCATAAGGATTTGAAGTGGTGGAGGATTGACGAATTTTTTCAATTGAAACTTTTGCATTTTTATGCAACCATTCACCATGGCCGCGGCCTTTCAAGCGGAATAGTTTTTGAGTGTTTTGTGGCTCATAAGAAGCTGCAGTGCCTTGGTCTTGGGCAATAAACCAACCAGCAACTGCTTCGCGTGAAGCCTGTGCCTTCATGTTGGCAGGGCTGTAGTCGTTGTCAAGCTCACCACCGTAGGCTATTGGAAGCAATACACCAAACATATTTTGCAGACTGTGCATACCTTTTCTACGCAGTGCTTGTTCATAAGACTCACCAAGCCAGTAATCTTTTCTAGCGCTAGCGGGGTAGAAAGTAGTTGTATTGTTGCTAGCAACTTGAGGATTAGTATTAAACCTCTTGCGAAGGAATGTCTCTTGTGTGTCATCGAAGCCAAACGTAATTGTTTCAGCATGCTGGGTACCTGAAACGAAAAGATTGAATAGTCCGTTACTGTCTGACTCAACAACTTTACCAACACCCTTAGTACCACGATCCAGATCACCCGCGGGGCCAACAATATTGCCACTTAAGAAAAGCTTACCCTTATTAAGATAAAATGTAGCTGCGAGTGTTCCTTCGCCAATGTTTGCAGACGAACCAGAACGGAATAAGAAAAGACCGTAAGCTCCACCGTTGCTTGTCAAAGCAGTAGTTGACCCATCCAGTCCACTTCCACTAACTGGTTTACCCGATGTAGTCCAGCCTGCCGCGGCATCGCCGCCGGCGGACTTGCCAGTTGAGGTTTGCTGACCCAAAAGACGAATGAATGTCAGAGGGGCAACATTCGAACGAAGGAAAGCTTTAGCTGCATAGGTTCCATACATAGGTGACTGATAGTTACCATCACGGTAGACATCGCCACCTCCTGAACCGGCTACGGTATCTCCGAATTCTGTTACGAAATCTGAATATGAACTAACTTTGACCGGAGTCATCGCGAGGCCTCTACGTGAGCGACCAATTACGACCGGCCCAATGGCGTCTGCACTCTTGGGGATAAAAGAGTTATCAATCTCGTTGATAAAGACTCCCGGAGATACAAATTTAAAACTTTTCACTGACATTATGTGTCCCTCTCTTTGGTTTAATGTACTTTATGCTTGCGCAATCAAAGATAAATAGTATTTTTAATCCCAAAGACACTTCAGGAAGTGTTTTAGCCCCCAAAAAAGTCTTCGGTACCGGGAAGAGGCTCTGATTCACGAGGAAACATGAGTTCAACAATACTTTCTTCGATCCTTACAATCGGACGATCATCGTTTTCCCCTTCTCCCATCAAATAACCAAGCACTCGGATGCTTATTTCAGATGTAAACATTCTCAGCTCTTCGTTAAGGTTGGACACGTTATTATTGTGTGTAAAGCTCTGGTCAATAAAGGCTTCATAAGAGTGGCCATTTCTTTTCATTGTAAAGGAATTGATTTGGCCAGTTCTAGTGATGAATGGTGCCATCATTTCGTTCATCTGTTGCTGATACTCACATTTAATCACAATTTTGTACTCCACATTAATATATACGGGAATAGGAACAGAGAGTGTTTGAATTACAACCTTCTTGTTGACTCTTGGTGAATATAACTGATTTTCGCCCGTAGTATCGTTTCTGACAGCACTGACAACGGCAAAATTCCTTGTTTTATCTTGTTTAATCTTTTTAGCTAAAACCATTCGACCAGTTCTTCCATTTTTGTCTTTGGAATAAAGGTGCGCCTGATATGAACCTTTACGCTCTGGATCTTTGGTTATATTTGTTCTCTCGACGCTTATCAAGGGTAGTTTCAGGGCACCAGCATCGTCTCGCAACTCTTTTTCGTTCTTAATCTGAAACGAGCGCTCGGGAGTTTGCCACAAAACAGGAACTTTAACGAATCCTTCGTTCGTAGTGGCGCTTAGAGATAGATCCTCTTTCATCCATGACATTAAAGAGTAATCAATATTCTCAATATCAGAAACAAGCATCCCAATCTCTTTCAATGAAAGATTGTTAGAATCCATTGGCAATTGTGCAAAGTCAAAATCATTAGGAAGCATCGAATAGCCCCTTTCTGGCGCGCTTACACTGTGCTACAATTTCAAATTCTCTACCAGCCTGCCCAAATAGCAGTTTTGGCTCTGATAAACTGATTATTTCGTAATAATAGTCACCGTACAAAACAAAGTCTCCCTCTCTTACATAGAGATCCTGATCTTCTTCAAGCCGGCGCTTATGAAAATGAATCATAATTTCCCAAGATTTGTCAATCCCGGCGCTTTCCATGTAATCTGTGGAGTAATCTGTGAACTCAATCAGTGCATATACCCGAATTGGGGGTAAATACGTCTTTTTGATAGCTTCTCCATACAATTCATGAAAATCGGTGGCTCGCAAATCAATAGGATAATATAAAATTTGTTGGCCTATGACCTTTTCAACCAACTCGTCGTTAATTTGCTTAACTAAGTCGCGTTCTTTCTTTCCTAGAAAAAGAGGCGGTGGCGGAGCATCGGGTTTTGACCATTTATTATCGTCTGACATCTAATAGCTCCTATCCTACAAAAATGGGCAGCGGCGAGCGCCTTAAAGTTTCTTCTGCTGCTGTGGTCTTTTCTTGATCTTTCTTGGCCAATTCTGGGTATTCAACTTCTTTAAGAATTTCCATCAATTTATCTTTAAGTTGTGTTTGTTCTTCTTTCGCCTGACTAAGCAACTCGGAATGATTAAGGGTCACACTTTCCCCCGGTATAGGCAGTGTAGTGAACTTACCACGGATTTGTCCTAGCATTTCTTTACATAAAGCCAACGAATACTTGCGAATCCATTGCTTTCCGATTGCATTGATGTTCTCGTATGGAATATTATCAAATGGAAGCGTATTAAGATTATTAATACCCTCGATACCAGTATCCGTATCCCCCTCTTCATCAAAAATGCTTGTTTTTATTCTAAATTTAAACCAAATACGATCTAGATAACCAGCAAAACTGTCGGCACCTCTTGGGGCCGGATATAGTCTCAATTTGTTATTAATTAATTCGTATGAATAATGTGATACTCTAGTATATAAAGAGTCTTCATACATTATGGCCTGAAGCTTGTTCTGCCATGTTGGAACAATTTCAAAGGTTGTGTCATCTGCATATTGTCCATAAGTCTGGTAGTTTCCAACCACCCCTACGCCCCCGTAGTAACCGTAAAAACGCCACATAGCTATTGGCGAGCGATAATATACCTTATCTATAATAATTCTTTTGTCTGTGACTTTACCAGAATAATCAATCGTGTCGCCGTTGTCATTCACCCCAGATGCGGATGAGCTAGATATAATTGTTTGTAAATCGTAATCTTGTTGGTTTGCTGTTGTTGTAAACGAAGCCGAATATATGCTTGTGGTACCCCCAACACCAGCCATTGTTGCCATGCCATCAGCAATCTTGTTTGTGTAGTTTGCTTCTATTCTTGGAAATCTCAAACTGGCACTTACAGGGCCCGACGTAACTTGACCTAAATGGTTGAATGTACCAGTCACATCACCCAGTGCATCGGATAAAACGTTTTTACCTTGATGTAGGTTGAAGATATACGAATATTCTAAGACCGCTTCTTCATACGCGGCGTAAACATTGGCTGGAGTAAGCTCAATATCAACAACATCGCCGCCGAGCTTCTTATAAACGTAGGCAACTTGGTCAGAAGCGCCGCTACGGAACGCTGCAGAACCAGTATAAATTCCAAATGGGACCGCCGCCGACACTAACTCGGCCGAGCCAGTTGAAGTCAATATAATTGCGCTTGTTTGTGATTTTGGGCTTAAGTCTCTTGGCACGCACGAACCCTCCTATTAGGTAAATAGTTGATCACAACCAAAGATAAACACTTATGTAAGATATTTACGAAGTCTTCTTGGTTGTCTTGGTTTTTGTGGTTTTTTGGGTCGTGGTTGCTTTTTTAGCAGTGGTTTTTTTAGCCGGTGGTTTCGTTGTTGTTTTGGCCTTTAAGGTTGGTGTAGCCTCTTTTTTCTCGATTTTTGGGGCCTCAACCTTCGGAGCCTCAACTTTGGTCGTCTCAACAGTCGTTGCAACGGTGGGAGCTGTTTTTGCTACCTCTTCCGCTAAAAGAGCCTCGCGACGTGCGGCCTCTCTTCTTTTAAACATTAATCTTTTACGTGGGTGCATAATATATCCTCTTTATAAAATCGTGCAATACTAAATAGTTAGAAATTAGCAAAAACGAAAATCTGGAAAAATAGGCGCCGAAATTTTTTAGCAAATTGCCATTTTTAAAAAGAAAACCCCCTCCGAAGAGGGGGCAAAACATAAAGATATATTTTAATTATTTTTTAGGCGTTGCCTGAGTCCGTACCAACAGTGACATCAGAGATATCGTGTGACCACGACTCTGTAATCAGCCAAGTGGCAGAGCCAATGAATGTGACTGTAACCAAGGTGTGGTTTGCGGTTGCCGCGGCGATATTTATTCTATCGTGTGTACTTCCGTTGAACGTCACGGCCGATGGCGTAGCAGTTTCGCGATCATGAAAAAGCCCTTTGAAGAAGTGCACCCCATCGTAAGCATCGATGGTACGATCTCCGCTAATCGCGGCGGAGTGGGTGAACGTAAATGTACACCCAGTCGTTGGAGATTGTGGCAGATTAATGGCGTAAGCGCCACCACTCATATCAACAATCGCCCCGGAATCTGCATTGGTTAATGATGTTTCCGCGGTGACACTTTTTACCTTGCGAACCACACCAGAAAGGGTGGCGCCATTCATAGCTATCTCTCTTTTCAAGTTTTCCATTAAAGCTTGGACTCTTGCCAAGCCTACTCTTTTACTTCCCATAGTTTAAAACCCTCCATTTGTAATCATGTTAAAAACATTTATGGTGAACCTTTCGGTTCGCACGTAATTAGTTTTCACATATAAGAAGGCCCTCACCTTTTTCAAGGTGAGGGCTTTCTGTGTTGTGTTTAACGTGGTTTTTTACCAAATATATACTAAAAGCCTATATATCAGGATTTGCCAGATTCACCCAACAGTCCGCGTACGATAACAAGTCCGTACATATCAGGACGCACCATCTTCTTCGCATAACGAGTCATCACGCCCTTACGAGGCACGAAGTCTTCTGGTCCGAAGATTGTTGGTGTGGTCTGCAGTGGGACGTATGGGGCGTACACGTATCCGCTTTCAAGGAAAGAGGAGCCGCGACGGCCAACAAGAACCACGTTGCGGAGGAAGTAAGGATCAACGATAACATCGAACTTCTTGCTCAGCGAACCAACATTAACTGCTCCAATTGAACCAGTCTCTGCATCTGCAGTCACGTTAGCACGGAATCCAGCGGTGAACTCAAGGATGTTAGCAACTTCAGGTCCAACGACGACGAAGTTAGCACCACCACGAAGGGTCTTGCGATGAATTTGTGCCGACACATCATTGATGGTCTCACAAAGGGTCTCGTACCACTCAGATACTGTACCGGTGAAGTCGGGGGCAGCAGAGCTAGCTCCAACTTCAGCACCACTTGTCTTGTCTAAGAAAAGACCGGGGGCGCGCGACCAGTAATAGGTAGCAGCCTTAGCACCGTTAACAAGGTCAGCAACGATCTCACGATCAATCTCAAGAGCAATTTGCTCAGAGAGGATGCTGGTCAACTCAACTTCAGCATCAAGGTTGTGGTAGGCGTTAAGGTCTTGACCTAACTCCGGAGTCCACTTAGCCTTGAGCTTCTTGGTTTGAGCGGTAACAGCAATGCTGTCGACCTTGATGTCGATCTCTGGGATGTCCGCTTGACCTTCAAGTCCCCAAACAGTCTGACCTTGAATAGAACCAATGGCATCATCACCGTTAGCGAAGTCGTCAGTTTGTGGGAACAACCAAGTACAAGAAGCACTCATTGCGAGTGTAGGTACGTGAGCACCAAGAGCACCCGCGGCAGCTGCCGAAACACGAATTTCATCAACTGAACCCGTCTTACCAACCCAAGTAAGCAAAATGCTATCCCCAGATGTTGTCTCGTCCAAACCAACGTTAAGATCGTCGGCGAATCCACCGGGAACCGGACGTGTCAGGCGACGTACAAGGCGCGCACCAGCACCGACCATTGCTCTCGTACCGACAGCACCAGCCATCATATCCTTAGCTGCTACACCACTAGTGGCCGAAGATGTGATTGCAGACAAGTTCTGTACATCAAGTTGATCAAGGGCCGAAGCCGAAATTGCAATAACGCAAACAGCGTGAGTTGCGGTTCCTGTACCATTATCAAGTGCAAGAATATCGGGATCGTAGTCAATTAACTTACGGTCAAGATCGGTCATGCTCGGGAAGATAGCAGCACCGGTAATGAATACACCTGTGACAGATGCATCAGAACCACTTGGCGAGGCGTATGCATAACCACGTGCGGACGTGCGAGGACCAGAAAGGTCACCACCACGAACATCGGTGAGGTCAACACCGCCTGTGATTTCAGCACCAACACGGTCAGTACCATAAATAGACTTACCGGCCAAGTTACCAAGTTGGTTGTTACTCGATGAATCACCACCAAGATCTCCCGAGAATGTGAAGTCAAGGAAGAAGATGAGTCCACTGGGGAGGCTCATAGGTTGTACAGAAACAAGATCGTTAGCGATCAAGCCTGCGAAAACGCGACGAACGATGGGGAAAGCGACAGAGGCAAAACCTTGTACATCACCAGCATTCATGGCGGATGCTTCGCGAAGAAGCTCCTTAGCTTGGTTCTCAAGAAGACGAGCCATACCGTTTTTGGAATGTTCGCTATTGAGACCCTCTAAGAGTCCGGTCTTTTCCCACTTTGAAAGTAGAGCGTGACCTTCGGCACGCATATCACGATTAACCATACCTTCGGTTAACCTTTCAATAATACCAGCCATTTTTAATATCTCCTTATAATTTTAATTAATACCTGCTAGTTTCTTCATTCTATCAGCAATTGGATCGGCAGGTTTTGCCTCTCCCCTGCTATTAGCACGAAGAATGGAAGAACGACGGTTGATCGTTTCGCTCAGTGATTGCGGTCCACGTTTAGGCGTGGACTCCACTGTGCTTTGAAGCGTTTCAAATATTGTCTTTGCTTCCGGGACAGAACCAGCTTTAGAAATCGCTTCGACAATCTTATCTTTTTGTCGCTCATTTAAGGAGGTATTTCTTAACACACGGTTCGTGTATAATAAACGAGCATTTGAAAGATTAACGCCAGTGACGCTCTCTTTTAATTGCCCAACTACGTTTTCGTAGTTTTGAAGCTTCTCTTTGAGATGGTTATTTTCAAAAACCAACTCTTCTTGAGCTTGTTTCAAATCTTCTAACTCAGTCTGGGGATCGGTGTCCGTTCTATCGGCCATTCCACGACCCAAGTGAGTCTCTTGTTCTAATCCTGTAGATCTACGGGATGCGAGTTCTTTTTCCATTGCGAACTTCTTATCTTCGGCTCTGCGGCCGGCCCAACCTGTGAGGTCGGCGCCCATGTCTACAGTAAGTCTTTCCATAACAGCATCAACGAGGGCGTCGGTATCAGTTTCTTCTTCAAGTTCTTTTTCGTCGTTAGGGCATGGACCATCTTCGCCCTCTTCTTGAACTTCAGGGTCTTTATCGTCCTCATCAAGAGAAAACTTCTCCATGATGGCATCAACGAGAGAATCCATGTCAATATCTTCATCTAGTTCTTTCTCTGCTTCTGTGTTGGCTTGGAGTGTGGCTGCTTCTGCGCCGGCCGGATCCCCTTTCTCATCAGTTACGCCGGCTGAATAATCAACCTCGGCGCCTTTGTCGGCCTCATCACTATCGTCGTCCTCAGTAAGTTCAATTTCTTCGTCTTCTTCAAGGGTATCTTCGCCTAATTCTTCTTCTAATCTCTGGAGTGTCTCGGCCAATTCGTCAAAGTTGATTTTAATTGTGGATTCTTCGCCCTCATCATCACAACCGCAAAGTTCTTCGCCTTCTGCGGCACCAAGAGGCACATCTTCGGCGGCATCGCCAGCGGGAGTAGGAGTCATACCCATAGGGTCTATGCCGCCGCCTGCGGGCGGCCCTCCAAGATCTAAGCCATCTTGTTCTAGAATTTTCTCTAAGGTTTGTTTAACCTCAGTCGAATATTTTTCGACGATGGTAGCCTCGGCATTTTTCAAGGCTGCCTCCTTAAGTGCCTTAGCATCGACGAATGCTTGCTCAAGTAAAGATGACATGTAAAAGCTCCTATAAAACAGTATTTCACTGTAAATAGTGTGCTATATGCACAAAAACCATTTTTAATGATTTTATCAGGATGCATCGTAATGATTTAGAATTGCCCACTCGTAACCGGCGGCGCCATTATATCCGAGTAATGTAATTGCATCACCCTGTTCCAACACCTTGTTGGCACTACCATCTATGAACTGAGCAGTATTGGTTGAACCAGTGACCGTGACCGCTGCGGAGCCGCCGCTCTTAACTGTTATCGTTATACCATTCAAGGCATCCGACAATTCTGGCAGATATGCATTATGAGGAGAACCTAAAACGAAGATTGCTACCCTATCTGTGGTGCCTGATATATATGTGTCGGCAGAAGTTGTTTTGACCGTGTAACCATGACGCACTGAACCGCTCAGATATGCGCTCTGGCCTACAAACATTTCTCCGCTCCCACTTACATAAAATGCAGGGTCAAGAGTGTCACTCTTGGCACTAATTAATTTTTCGTCTTTGGAGCCACTTATATTTAAGACACCTCCAAAATGAGCACCTCCACACAATACTTGACCAGAACCAGTAACTCCAAAAATTATCCTATTTCCATCGTCAGCCTTGGACTGCATTAAACACAAAACTCTGTTGCTTGTGTCTGACGGTCTTATAAACAGCATTCCGTCATTAGCACCGGTACCTCCCTTATCCCCAATCGCTAATAGCGGGGATGAGCCTGTGATATGTACTCCGCCGGAGCCGGAAATCTCTCCAGATACGGATGCATCACCGGCCACGGTAAGTGTATGGGTAGGAACGCTGACATTTATACCAACCTTGTCTCCAGAGCCATCAACCATAAGCATATGAGTATTGCTATTGCTTTCTACACGAAAATCAATCAGAGAATCAGAGCCTTGGTTTACAACAACTTCTGGCACAGCCCCATCAATTCTAAGCCCCTCTTTCATTGTTCCGGCATCATTTGTTTTAAACACAACGTGCTTATTGATTGTGTTGTTTTGTATTAAAATGTTATTGGAATCGTTAATGCCAATTTGGGCCAAATCACTACCAGCGCTGCTGCTGAAATGTATTGTAGGCGTTGCTGTTTGAATCGCCAAATTACCGGAAACGATAACATTACTTCCCACAGCGTTTAAAAGAATATTTCCATCAACACTACATGTAAGATGAGCGGCCGTGGCATTATCATCATTTGTGGTGATTGTGGTTGCACCGTGAGTGGTGGTTTGAATCTGGAAATAGTCGCCATTATCTGCTGAACTTTCAATTCTAAGATCAACGTTATTGGGCCCATCCTCAACGTCAAGCTGGATTCCGTAGTTGAAGTCGCCGCCTCCAGCTTCGAACCTTGCTGCTTGGACGAGGCTGCCGCCGTTTGTTCCGCCTTGTGCATTAATGTGCGCGCCATATACATAGGTGGTGCCGGCATCAGCAGCGTGCGTAAGCGTTGGAGTAACATGTAAACCATACATAATGTTGGTGCCATTCTCGGCAGTCGTATTATCCATGTCAAGTTGGATACCATACATGGTATTGTCTGACGTGGATGCGCCGGTTTTATCCCAGTCTATATTTAAGCCCACTATTGATGCTTCAGTGGTGTCCGAGTAATTCTTATCTAAATTAACTCCAGTAACACCGCCATCCGATTGAACATGTAGCGCTGTGGCGGCAATAGCCGCGGCATCATTCTGAATTACGATTGCAGTATTTCTTGTTCCTGTGCTTGATGAATTGTCATCAATATAAAGAGCGTTACCAGTTGTTAAGGCGTCAGCAGATATGCGCAAAGCTTTGGCTGTTGTTATGGAATCTGCTGTGATATTAACAGCATT
>Ga0080013_1001172_pt1 | contig 35583 bp, 54 predicted proteins | sample ETNvirenome_6_85_FD_69236 | JGI IMG/M metagenome (GOLD analysis project Ga0080013, IMG submission 69236) | Marine viral communities from the Pacific Ocean - ETNP_6_85 (SPADES assembly) (version 2) | ecosystem: Environmental > Aquatic > Marine > Oceanic | place: Pacific Ocean | collected 2013-06-19
TGCCAAAGGCACGAGTAGAGCGGCTGGAGGAAATCCGTGGCGCTCGTAATGCCAAGCTGGTGGAGCTTGATCTGGAGTATCAACTGGCAGACGAGGGCGTACACCCAGATGGATTGAGCAAGACCCAGGTGGCCGCCAACAAACAGGCCCTGCGCGATCTGCCGCCGACGGCGGAAAGCCATCTGGCTGGGCTGAACGACACCGACGCGATTGCGGCTTACAAGCCTCTGGAATCATGATTAATCTGGAACACCTCGTTTATCACAATACCGGCGACCCGGAGCCCGGTCAGCTGACGCTGATGCGTCCGTTTGGCCCCGCGCTGGGCCACACCAGACTGTCCGACGAGATCATAGATGCTTTCAACGCGGACATCGACAAGGGCACGGACGGCCCGGACTGGTCTGACCATCTGGTCGGCAAGGTCGAGGCGGAACATCTGATCCCCTCCGAGGTGCTGGACGATCACAAGGTTTTCTTCATGGATGCGGCGTTGAAATACGTGGCCGACTACGCGCACCGCAACTGCCAGCCGATCCGCCTGGACATCCGACCGCAAGTCCACATTCAGTCCGCGTGGTACGTTCAGCAGAAAGCCAACGACTTCAACCCGATCCATCTGCACACCAATTCCGAACTCAGCTGCATCGGCTATCTGAAGATGCCCGACGGCATCGAAGAGGAATGGGAGCAAGACGGGCTGGATCACTACCCGGCCAACGGCCATGTGGAATTCATGGCGGGCAGCCCGACATTTCTCAACCGCGCCACTTTCATGGTGCGGCCCAAGGTAGGGGATTTTTTCATTTTTCCCGCCGATATGTACCACACCGTTTATCCCTTTCATTCAGAGGGGGAACGGCGTAGCTTTTCCATGAACATCATATTGAGTGAACTGGACCAGGAGAAAAAAGATGGCTAAAGGGTTTCCAAACAAGATGACACGCGGTCAGATGGGTGCGTACAAGGGCATTCAGGAGGCCGAGTATTTCCGAGGCGGTTTAAACATCCAGGCGGGCAACGAGTTGGGCTTTCGCTCAAAAGGCTGGCGGGTCAAAAAAGGCGCTGACAAACCCGGTACATTCGGGATGAAGCTGCGCCGGAGTTAAATCATGGCTACGAACCAAGAAGCAAGACAGGCGGCGATCCGGGCGGTCACCTCGACCACGGGAACGCACAACGAAGATTGGCTGGCGCTGTTCACGGCGCGATCCGCCCCGGCGGGTGAGTACAACGAGCGCCTGTTGAGCTACATCAACACCAAGCTGTCCACCTCGTACACCAATATCAACGACGCCATGCAAGCTCTTGCGGCCAACCAGAGCGCGGACAACTTCAGTTCCATGGGAACTTTTACGCCATGACGACAAATTCAGAAGCCCGTCAGGCAAGCTGCCGCGTTACTTCCGGCACCGCCCTCAATGTCAACGGCGACTGGCTGGCGATGTGCGATGCGATGGGCATCACTACAGGCACCATCAATGAACGCATGATGAAGTTTTGCAATGCGACTTTGGGCGCGACATGGGATATGGCATCTTGGGATGAAGTCGCATGGGATGGCACAGACGGCAATATGACCAACATCAACGAAGCGATGGCGAAATTTGCCGAAAGCAACGGCGTCACGGGCAACGGCGGAATGTTTTCTTCAATGGGGTCGTTCTGATGGCTAAAAAGAAAAACTGGATACAAGGCGCGATCAAGAAGCCGGGAGCTTTTACCGCGCAGAAAGACCGTTACAACCGAACTCACAAGGGAAGGAATCTATCAACCGCTCAATTTGCCAATCTAGTTACAAAGCCGGGATCAAAATTCAGTGCGACGACTAAACGCCGCGCCAATCTGGCTAAAACTTTAAGGAAAATGGGATGAAATACATAACAGATAGAGTCTTGGAACCGTCTAGCTGGGCTGGCATTGCCGCCGTTTTGCTGGGCGTCAGCATTTTTATTGATATGCCGCTGCTGATGATCGTCGCGGCCATTGCTGCCGCTGGCGCGTTATTCTTGAGGGAGCGCAACGACGGCTCATGATTACAGGTTTGCTTGGGGCCATTCTTCCGGTTGCCAATACCGTTATTGATCGGCTCGTACCCGACAAGAACCTACAGGCCAAGGTCAAGGCAGAGATGGAAAAGTCTCTGGTCGAGGCGGAAGCCAAGGGAATGCTGGCGCAAAGCCAAGCCAACATAGAAGCCGCGAAGCATCCCTCAATTTTCGTTGCCGGAGCTAGGCCCAGCATCCTCTGGATTTGCGCGATTGCGTTAGGGTGGCAATTCATCGGTCACCCGCTGGCGATCTGGGGCGTATCCCTGTGGGCGCCAGAGACGCCAATCCCGAACATCCCCACGGAAGGTCTGTTCCCCCTCACAATGGCCCTCCTGGGGCTGGGCGGGATGCGGAGCGTTGAGAAATGGCGCGGCGTATCAAGAGAGAATATGAAGCGAACCAAGTGAATTTTAGCGAACACTTCAGTTTGATTGAAATGACCAAAAGCCAGTCTGCCTTGCGGCTGGGCCTGGATAACAATCCAAACCCGGAGGCGGCAGCGGCATTGGCAAACCTCTGCGAACAGGTCTTGGAGCCTGTGCGGCGCCATTTTGACCGCCCCGTCATTATCAACTCCGGCTACCGCGCTCCGGCGGTCAACAAGGCCATTGGCGGCAAGCCTACGTCACAGCATTGTAAAGGCGAAGCGGCGGATTTAGAGATTCCAGGTGTAGACAACATGGATGTCTATAAGTGGATCACCGCTAATTGCGGCTACGATCAGTTAATTTTGGAATACTACACGGGTGAACCCGCTTCGGGCTGGGTCCATGTGAGCTATGTCAGCCCAGACGATAACCGCCATGAGCGGTTGCGGATTGACAAGTCCGGGGTGCGGCGGGATTAACCGCTATGAGGTGGCGCTGGACCGCTCTTACAGTCTACTTAATGATCTGCATTTTCGATTTTATGATTGTGCCTATGTGGTTTGGCTTCATGCGTCCAGATTATCATACATTCCTAGAGGAAGTCCGAATGATTGAGGACACTATGATACAACTGGAATTGATGAAAAAATTGACCCAGCACCATTCGCCCTACACCCTGCAAATGGGTGGACTATTCCATTTGGCCTTTGGTGCGCTGTTAACGGGATCGGTTTTCGGGCAGAACACAAAAGATTAAATAAGTCAATACCCGCGATTAATTTAAAACATCCGGTATATGCAAGCCCTTGAAATAACAGGGCTTTTCTATTGTCGTCACATTCTCCTAGTTATTACCTAGTTTAAACTAGCCGGAACTAGGGTAATATTTTTGATTCCCCTAGTTCGACGCCTTTGGAACTAGGTTAATTATTTTGGATTACCTAGTTTGACTTTAGCAAGTTATTGAATTGAAAAGCGAACCGGGCTAGGCTTAGTTTGATTTGATTACTCTACTGGGTCGCTGTTCGCGCAGCGGCCCTTTTCTTTAAGCAGTTTCACCGCTTTTTTTGCTGGCTTTTCGGTGCGGCGAGTGGTGCCGAACATTCCCAGCCGCTTAAATAACTTGCGTCGTTTTTCAATACTTCTGATGAGTTTTGGAACGCCCCCAAAGTTGTGTTTTTTCAAAACGCATTCCGTGATTTTAGGGTTATCCCAATCGCTAGTTAGTACCTTAAAGTTTCTTAATAGGGAGTATTCAAAAATTATCGTCCATTTTGGTCCGCGCTTGACAAGGACAACCCCCCGCCAACCGCCTGTTTGCATATAATGATTGTAGACCATGAGTCTGCTTTCTCCTTAAAAAGAAAGCCTAGCCCGATTCACAATTTCGAAGATCAATTACGCTTTACCCAAGAATCTTACCACACTCACTTTTTGCAAAACTGCCATTTCTTGAAATTCTGGCAAAACCAAAGGCCGAAAGTGGCGGAAGACTGCGAGAAAGAAAGTTGAAAAAATCGCTTGTTTGGGTTTTTGACTTTTTTGGAAAAGTCAATATGAGCGGTTAATTTAGTTCCGCTCGTATGCCGTTACCAGACCGTTGAATCAAATTCCATGCACTTGAAGATGCCCTCGTCCAAAGCCAGCTTCATGGCAATCTCGCAGGGATACCCCAATTCCTCATAGCGGCTTTTGTGGACGATCAAACGCGCCTCTGAATTGCGGATTCCGTAATCATCGACGAACTTGTCTCGATGAATTGATATGACCTGATCGGCCTTGTTGGCCCAGTGCTGGCTTCCCGCGATGCTGGAATAGGTGATGGGTTCTTTGACGCCAGCGCCCAGAGGTTTTGCAGGATGCGCCAGTATCTGCAAATGCAAATTACATGCCTTGGCTAGATAGGTGCAGTTGTCCAAACATTCCCCGATCCATCCTGTTTCTGTTTGAGCGCGACGGTCAAAACTTGGCACGATCATGTTCCACGGGTCCAGGCTGACAGCGGATATGGCGTGGCGGGCGTGGCAATCGTTGATGATGTCCAGTATCCATTGGAAGTCGGGGCTGTTGGAGGGATGGTGAAGAAAAAGAAAGTATTCTTCTATCCAGTCATCGGCTTCTTTCTTCTCCTGGTCGGTCATCTCCATTTCCAGCTTGCCCCAGTAGGCAGACCGTAGATTTCGCCGGACGAAAGGCTTCTCCCGTGTCTCCATCGACATCAGTGCCACGCGGATGCCGTATTGCTTCACGATCCGCGCCCATAATTGCTGCGACAGGTGGCTTTTGCCGTGACCGGGCCAACCCGACAGTACCGACAAACAGGTCGGTGACAGATGCAGCTTGTTCTGCCAGCCGTCCCAGCCTTTCCAAAGCACTAAAGCGGGCGGTTCCGGTATCTCTGACAGGCGGTAGACGCCATTGATGGGAAACTCTTTTACGTCCTCGCGGAGAAACAGGCTCAAGGATTCCGCGCCGTGCTTCATCAGAAAGTCGTTGGCGTCTTTTATTTCATCGGGCCACTTGATCCAATAGCACTTGCCCGCACCCAATAGTTGCGCCAGATCAGCCCGCAAGTGATGCCCCGGCGAGTCGTTATCAGTGCAAATCACCACCCGCTTGCATTTGCCCAAGCCCGCCGCCACCGCCTCGTTCACATAAGCATACCGCTTGGCATTCAACGGATCATCGGAGCTTGTGGAGGGCGCACCGCCCACTACGCTCAAAACCGAATGCGGCGGCACACCCGCCTCGACCAAAGCACAGGCGTCCATTTCCCCCTCGACCACATAGACCTCATCCAGCGGCCCTGCCAATACGGCGGCTTGATTGAAAAACTGTTGCTGGCCGTTGGCGCGTTGTTTAAACGCTTTTTCGTTTAAGGCTCTGGCCTTGTAATTGACCGACTGCCCATCGGCATCGAGGTAATGGAAGACAATGCTTGGTAGCTGACGCTCACCAAACTGTATGATTTCTCCGCCAGCGTTCATTACGCGCAGGGTTTCGGCGCTGATTTTCCGTCTGGTAGCCCATTGAATCGTTTTTGCGTCTAGCCTCATCGTAACCTCCTTTGAACTCGCAGTGATGGCAGAACCACACTACTTCGGTGCCTCTCCGCGTGATACTCAGCGGCGTGTCTGTTTTCTTTTTTCGTTGGGCGCTGCACTCCGGGCAGCGGTGCTTTCGGGTTCCGTCTTGGCTTTGTACTAGCCGTTCAATGCGCTCATCAATCACAGCGCCATCTCCGTTTGCCCGGCGTCATCGACTGCGCTTATAGCGCGGTCTGTCTCCACGCACCAATCTATCGGCACTCCGTAGTCGATGCCGTCATGGCTGAAAGCGATGTAGTCTATATCCAGCCGCTCCAAGTTCGACAGAGTGCCGTTGATTACCCACCCGTGCATATCAGATTCCGGTTGGTCAATGCGGTAGCGCCTAGACACCACACATACCTTCGCATTCATTGATGAAGAAATTTAGCTGCCCGTGGTCTTCGGCACGTTTGAACATGCCCGCGCCGTCAGCCCACTCGACAATCTTGGCGTTGGCGCGGTCGAAGCTCATGCTTTCCATACTATTCTGCCACGTCCCGATTTTCCGGCTCTGCGTAATGATGTGCGGTGAATAAACCCTTTGTTTTCCAGAGGTGAAAATCTTGGCGTAATGGAACCAAGCTCCATGCCCACCGCCGCTGCTGCTTCTTCTGAAGTCATGCCCCTATCGCCAGACCGCATGATGGCCTCCAGAACAATCGCCTCTAATTGTGTGGCGTTAACGGACTGCGCTGCTTGTTTGCTGGTTGGGGGGTCCAGATTTCTTGAAGCTCCATATTCAAAAAGGTTCATTTCTGGCATTTGTCATCCTTCAATTTGAGTCCCGCTTCCGCTAAAAGCTCTTTAATCCATGCTACTGAAATTGCTCCGAACTCTTGGGTGCTCCGCATTTCAGCTTCTGACGTATTCAGCAACTGCTCCATGTTGGTGACGCCGAGGCGCTTCAAGTTATTTCTGGCACGGGCTGGCAGCACCCGCCCGAAAATCGCATAGTCAATTTGTTCGCGACTTTTCGGTTTCGTTTTTTCCGTGGCTTTAGCCATAGTGCGCCAATCATATTGGCTCATTTTCTGTTCCAATCATTTGTTCCGATTTCAATTATTTTTTCTACAGTCACTAAAACGCTACTGGATTCAGCCCAGTGTTTCGTGGCTTTCACAGCCGCAACCTGCTTGTCATCATTCCATACGTTGAAAGTATGGTTCAGCCCATCCAGAACCGCCTTCACAAGATTATCCAAATCCGGCAACTGAATGTGGGGCTCGTATAGCATTTGCTCTTTACGCTTGCGCGACCAGCTTTTTGGCATCCCAAAGTGGCAGTGGATCGTCACCATGACAGGGCCGTCGAACAGCAGCCCGCCGCCTAGCTTTGACTTGGCCGCTTGTGCGGCTAAAGCAATGGACTGCTCATAGCTGGCTGTTTTTTTGGGGGTGAATACATGGCCCCGCTTCGTCATGCGGGGGCGACCTTTCGGCACTGGTGCCCCCGGCAAGAGAAAAGTCAGGCGGTTAGTCACGCGGCGTCCCATGCACTACTAGATCACAGAGCGCAAGCCATCGTAGGAAATCTTCTTCCGTGCCGCCCGATTCAATGACCGACTTCATCACCGCCAAAACAGTAATGGATCGGTCCTTTTTGTCAGCCGCCCCTGTAAAGGCCCCCAGAGGCGTGGTGGTAGGTTTTGATGGCTGGGACACCTGACCAACCCTTTTGGCCTCCTGAGGAGGCTGTGAGACGCTCTGAGAACCGTTTGAGTTGCCCCCAACTGTTTTGACTGGGCCGTGCTTGGAAACCAGCATATCTTGTTGGCCTTGGTACGGCTTCCCCAAATACCATTCAAATTCATATGTCTGGCCCGCCTCGAACCGCACCAGCATATCGCTGAACGCTTTCACCGTGCGCGGCTCGCCGTCTTCAAAGCCTTTAATTGATCCAGGGGCATTCCCCTGACCTTGACGCACCTCGCTGACTTCCAAAATCATTGTTTGATTTGCCATTTTCGTCTCCTTTTGCCTCCAAAAAAGGGGTGGTGCGGAGAGCGAGGCTATTAGCCCCCCGCACCGTTGCGTCAGGAAAGAGGCACCAACCCTGCCGCAAATTCATCAAGGAAAAACATTTACATTTAGATTCCCATTAAGGGGTCCAAAACGGGCATGAATATAACTGTACACCCCCGCCCCGCCGGGTAATATCCGCACAATATCCGCGCTCCCAGCGGCACAAAACGTCACCAAACAACGGGTCAATCATGGTTTGTTCCCAAAAGCCTCTGCCCCTCGAAGGCACAGGCCGCAAGCCCTGGCGCGGTCCCTGTTGGGGGCCACAATGGGGACAGCGTTTCGGGTTCTTGATTTTCCCGCCGCATCTTTTGCAGATAGCCATCAAGTGATGTCCTCCCCAACTGGCTTGTAACGCACCAGGTTCAGAGCCCAGATAAACGCCGAAAATTCGTGGTCCAAATTCTTGTACTGAGTAACCCGAAGCTTTCCACTGTCGCGTTCCACCTCCATCAAGATAAAGCTATCGACCTGGATGTTTTCCAGGCGTAACGCCATGCAATAGGCCGCTCCCTGCCCGACATGACCGGGCTTCGGGTCATACTTCAGGTCGGTCACGCCCTTGTAATCAATCACCGCCGTGGTGCCATTTAGCAGTTCAACGAACAAATCCAATTTCCCAGCAAAGCTGTAATCGCAGTGGTACACTAACCGCTCTGTTGATATAGGGCGCTGAACATGGGCGTCATACCAATCTCGCAGTGCCTCTGCGGAACGTCTAGCGGGCTGTTCCTCCGGCAACTCCGGCTCTAATCCCATGCTGTACCGTTCCATAAAGTCGTGGAATGTAGTGCCAGCGGCCCCCGCCGCATCCCGCTTGCGGAACGGTGCTTTGCAAATTTCCGCCGCCCAGCGTTCGATATCCTTCACATCTTTGAATTTCAAGCCGTCTGGGTGTTTTTGCATTTCTTCGATTAACGCAAACCTCACCATTTTCGCAGCCCAACCCACCGGAATATTGAATGGCATCGGGTAACCTTGCTCAGCAATTTTGCTGACGGTATGCTCTACTTTGGCGTTGTTCCATCTATACTCGTGACCATCGTCAGTGAAAGTTAACGATCCGCCGTGGATGCTGGTGGATTCCATGACTGCCTCCTAAAAATCGAACTTATGCAGTACGTCTTCCAATTCGCCGCACCAAATATAAGGTTCGATGTTTCGGCGTTGCAAAGTTGTCAGCAAATCGGAAATCAAAGCCCGTGCTTCTGTTCGCTGCTCCAACTCGATGCGGTCAGCGGTTTGTTGCGCTTCCAGTTCTGCCTCTGTTTCCATGTTTTCATCCCCTGGAAAATTGATTTTCCCGCTGGAATCTATAAACGGTATTACGTTTTTCATCTCATCCTCCCGATACAACGTAAAAATACAGAATAACGGCCATCACTGCTGTGAAGCAGACGCTTGAAACTAAAAACTCAAGCCTCTCTTTTGTTTTCTTCGTCATTGACATCGTAACCTCCATTTTGATTCTTGAATTGTTGAATTTTATGGGTCCATATCGTTTGCATCTCTTTGCAGTTGGCTCCCTCCAGAGCCGTATACAGACGATCCAAGACCCAAACTGCGCGGTCGTTCGTCATTGTTTGCTGTCGTCCAATATTTCCGCATGGTTGTCGATAATGGTTCGCTCGATGAATAAAGGATGGTAGCCCAAATCCATTAAAGCCCATTCCAGTGCGTGGTCATCGATTTCTTGACGACGGTGCTGTTCGATCAGCAAGTCGCCCTGCATACTTTTCATTTGATCTGGGGTCATTGTTTTTTCTTTTCATCTTGGTAAGACTTTGCGGCTTCTTGGTCGTGAAAATATTGCTGTGTTGCAACTTCAACGGCTTGCTGCTGCGCCAACAACTCTTGGCGCTCACGTTCGCCGTCCTCTTCAGCTCCATTTCCAGCAAAAGCCGGATCACGGTAAAATTCTGTCATCAGGAAAACTATTTTCGCGTACTCTTCGCAGCATCTAAGCGTGCAAAACGGCTCGTATCGGTGCCTGTAATCACCATTCCAAAGAAGATATTCGCGCAGATCAGACAACAAGTCGATTGTTTGAAGGACTTCATCGTTTCCCAAATATCCAGTATTCGATTCGTCTATCCACCGGCTAGTTACTTTTGGTGCGGCCTTTCCGCAATTTGGGCATTTGCCGCGCTCTGCCGAAGTCATGATTCAGCCTTCCGCGCCGTTTTGCCGTCCTGGCGCTTTTGATATTCCTGGCAAACTTTCTTTTTCAAGGCCGCTCTCATTTTGTCCTCAAAATCAGCATTCGGCCCCATGACAATAACGTGACTGTCGAACCAGTCTGATTTGTCTTTTTTTGTCTGTTTCTTGCTCATTTTTGTGCCCCCTCAAAGTGTTCTGGCGACGAACACATTAATAAAGCGATGTTTTTGGCAAATCGCCGCGCCTTGGCGTAGGCGTTAAAACCGATAGCTGGGGAAAACACCTTTTCTTTTGAATAACCCGGATGACCAGCCGCCGGATAAATAACAACCCAGCTACCCGATTGCTTGTTGATTTTAATTCGTTGACGCATTTCGCGATACATCCTGCTAGTCATGTTAGCCTCCCAAGTGGTGTATAATGATCGGCGAAAATATTCCGCCTAGAAGGGTTAAGAAAAACGTCACTAGTAAGAACAAATCCATTACCGTAGACTTCCAAGTTTGTTGGCGAAGTCTACCATGGGTTATGCTTGGGTATTTTCGGGCAAATGTTCTTGTCATCGTTGTGCCTCCCTTGCTGCTCTCAAAACCGCGTCACGCCCATCGGCTACGCGCTGCGCCGCTGCGCGGGCGCCTTTTCGCTTATCCCACGCCCAACCGTCTTCCCAAAGCAACGCCGAGCCTTCCTCCAACATTGTTGCAAACTGCCTCGCCTCTAGCGGCGTCAGTTTCACGAAAACGTGCTTGCCGTCGTTGGTTACTTTCATCGTTGTGCCTCCCGATTAAACCCTAAGATTGTTGACCTCCGACCCGTCGCTTAAAACTTCGGTTTCCCAGTGCATAACTAAATAACCTAAATCAGTGCCTGAGAATGTAACCGCATGAAGGTCGGTTTCTTGAAACTGGTTCAAGAACTCGAGCAAGTCATGCGCGGTATGAAATGCGTAAGTTCTATCGGCATGTACGAAATGCTCCGAATCTTTAATGGTGCGTAATGTCATGGTTGTGCCTCTTTTCTACCCTGGCAGAATTGCCGCCAATACGGGGCGCGGTTAAACGTCCCCGCATTAGGAGCGATTCCTAGTCCCATTCACCCACAACGCCCTCATGTAACAGCCGGTCTATACCTTGGCCGTGGTGCGGCACTTGGTAAACTGTAAATCCGTCTTTTCCTGTTTCTTCGTCGTGAAACATCCGAATTTCGACGGCTCCCGCCCAACTGGCCGCCTTCACGGTGATTCCGGTTGCCTTGTGGCCGCGTGCGGTTGCCACCGTTTTGCGGGCTGATTCTGGTATTGACGCGTAAAAATGTGACATGATTCCGTGCCTCTTGTTTGGTTTCAAAATCGACCACATAGCAGCCGTGTATGGACTGGCCGGAACCAGTCCATCCAGAGGTGCTAGTCCATGTCCATGTTGATTTGATCGGTGGGGCAAATCGGCTCGCCACCAATCGCCAACCATTTGCGTGACACCCGCACCGTATAGCCGCATTCCATACACACACATTTGATCATGCGGGTGGATTGCTTTTTGATACTGGAATAATCCAGCGTTGCATGGGGATAATCGCCCACCTTTTCCAGCATTGGCGATACAGACTGTTTAAACGCTTCGCCGCCGGTTGTGGCGGTCATTTTGCCCTCTAAGCCGATTGCCTTGGCAACCGTGCGAAATGGCCCCTTGTGACCGGCCTCAACACCAACCGCCGCATGGATCAGCTCGTGGGCCAGTACATCGGCCACCCGGAAAGGCTCCGATAGGCTCATACCTACGATTATTTCGTGCGTGTTGTCGTGCGATTTTTCCGGGGGAAAGCATTGGCCCAGAGTCTTGTTACGGGAACCAGCGCCTTTTGAGGGCCAGCCGCAAGTGAATCGAATATTGGTCGGGATGGGATAACCTAGGGCGTCAAACATGGGCCGCATTTCGTCGGCCAACGCCCCTAGCCATTCCTCGCGAGTCGTAAAGTTTGCCATTTATTGTGCCTCTCCATATAGTGCGAACCCATGACGCGAATCAAATCGGTACGAGTTAAACGCTTCGTCAAAAATTTGGGTCGCCGCGTCATAAGCGACCTTGGCGGCTAGGAACTCATCGTCCTCGATTTCCATGTTGCGGTACTGATCGCGGGCGACGTGGTAGATGCGGATCGCCACGTCGTGCGCCTCAGTCGCCGCCTGATATTGTTTGGTTAATTCGGTCATTTGATTAGCCTCTTTCTTTGTTGGTGCCATTAACAGCGCCGACCCTAGACGATTATGCGTTATGGGGTCAAGTGTTAATTAAAGTTTTTTTATGTGCGGCAGTGTGCTATATATAGTGCATTACAGAGAGGTGACATCATGACACAAGACCAAGACCAGAAACTGCTACTAAATGAGGTTGAGTTGTTTTGCCGCAAGCACGGGCTGGCAGATTCCAGGTTTGGCGCATTGTCGCCAATTAATGACACTCACTTGGTTGATCGAATGAGGCACGGCATGTTGCGTCGGTCGACAATGAATAAGGTGCGGCAATTCATGGCCCGCTATGAGCTAGACGCCTCAATATGACTTGGCGCTTGATCGGCCCCATTTGGCGCTTGCCGGATATTTCTAGCATGGAACGGCTGGTCTTGCTTGCGCTAGCCAGTTTCACCGATAGGCGTGGCGAAAACAGTTACCCCGCGCTAGGCACACTAGCGAAGATGTGCAGTTGCAACCGCTCCACCGTTCACCGCGCCATAAAGTCGTTAATCGCCCGCCAATTAATCCAGGCCACCGGCAAGGCCCGCAAGGGTACAATCCGCTATCGTGTCAATGTGCCGATGCAACGGCAGGTATTGCACAATGCAACATCTAGCGTAGGCACAGGACAACACAATCCTATATTAAAGAATATACCTAGTAATAGTATACCTGTTAATAAAGGGGATACTTTTAATAATTTTAGGAACCCACCGGCATTAAATATTGATCGGTTTAGCAATGTTAAGTTACCAGAAAGCGGAGCTGAGATTGCTATTCGGTTGCAGAGAGAGCGAGAAGCGAGGCGGAAACGGTAACAATGATCGCGTAACGGCTGATTATTGGCAGTATTGTTGGGGATTGTGGGCATATTAGAAGGGATAGGTGAGCAATCCCTTACCAAAATGGACAAACTTGAACCAGTTTTGGTTCAGGGGAGCGGTTCGAACCGACCCGGTCCCGAACCCGTCCGGCTTGGCGGCTGGCATAGGGATTTGACATAATACATTTGACATAATCAGGGGCAGAGGGTCCAGGTCCGGTTTTTGGTTTTTGGTTTTCGAAACGGAGTCGCGGCCCCGGTCGTCATCGTCAGCTTATACGGGGAATAACAAGCACACACCAACTTCTGTCCCCCACACCGATCTGCCACACCATTATTCGGTAATGCCCCTGATATTGCCCAATGCCACTGGTTTGGGTTATAGATGGGCTTTCAGCCTGTGGGAGATGTTTGATGTCTGAACTGGAACCCGATGCGGAAATGGTGGAAATAGTAAAAAAGACGGGTCGTCCACCGCATACGCCGACTGATAAGACCAAGCATATGGTCGAGGAGGCTGTGGGTATGGGCTTGGAACAGGTGAAGATTGCACAGTTATTGGATATTGCGCCCAAGACACTGCGTAAGTTCTATCGGCATGAGTTGGATGTTGGCGTTACCAAGGCGAATTTGAGCGTGGCGAAGACGCTGCATAAGCGGGCTACGTCTGGCAAGGACACCATTGCCGGGATATTCTGGCTCAAGGCCAGAGCTGGCTGGGTTGATACGGTGAAGCAAGTGCATGAGGGCATACCGGAGAATATTACGGTGACGTTTGCCCTCGATCCGCCCCAGGAAGAACGTGAAGTTATTGACGTAACTCCCCGGAAAGAAATAGAGAATTGAAAAAAACGGCTGTTTTTCTGCGTCTGTTGCTGGTGCTGTGGGGCTATTCGTCCTCCGCATCTGCGGCGATGCTGTGCGGTCCATATGCGGATATTCGTGCGCTGATCGTAAATCAGAAGGAGGCGGTAGCGTATCGCGGATTGAATAAGTCGGGTAAGGTTATTGTTGAGTTGTATCTGCGCCGACCCCGAACAGGTGGTATCAGCTATAGTTTGCTGGCGCGGTCAGCAAATGGCTTGACCTGTTTGATTATTTCCAGCTTTTATTTCCCACCTTTTCGGGATTCATTTGATGGAGATTAAATATTTAATTAAGTTAATAGAAACGCTGGGCGTACCGCTGGCGGTGGCTTTGTGTGCTGGCATAGCACTGTGGAAGCTGATAGCGTTTCTGTTGAAAGACCTCAAAACGGATATCGCCCACCAGCAAGACGACCTTATGCGGGCGCTTAGTAACAACCAAACTATGATTATCAAGCTGATTGACCGTGTTCGCACCCTGGAAATCAACCAGATGACCGCTTATACGTCGCTGTTGACCGCCGCTAACGCGGATTTGCCCGATTGGCGGCGTACCAGGGCAGAGCGCATTGCCGAATTAAAGGAACAAATCAAGGACATTTCCCATAATGGCGAGGAAACGCCGTAATGACCTCCGTTGAAATCAAGATCCCCTATACGCCCCGCCCGCAACAATTCGATCTGCATAAAAACGCAGCGCGGTTCAAGATTTGTGTCAGCCATCGACGCTGGGGCAAGTCGGTTTATGCGGTGACGGAACTGCTGCGGCGGGCGCTGGAACTGAAAACAGAGCGTAATGACGGGCGTTTTATGTACCTTGCGCCCTATTATCGGCAAGCCAAACAGGTGGCATGGGACTACCTGTGCTATTATGCCCGCGATCTGCCTGGAACCAAGATAAACCAGTCGGAATTGCGGGTTGATTTGATAAACGGCAGTCGTATCCGGCTGGCCGGAGCGGGCGATGACCCGGATGCCTTGCGCGGAATCTATTTGGATATGTGCGTTCTGGACGAATACGCCGATATGTCGCCGCGAGTATGGTCAGAAATCATCCGCCCCGCCTTGGTGGACCGCAAGGGCGCAGCTATATTCATCGGAACCCCCAAGGGACGCAACCATTTCTGGCGGTTATACGAGGATGTGGCCGATGACCCCGAATGGCACCGTGCGATCTACCGCGCTTCGGAAACCGAGGTGATCGACCCCGCCGAACTGGAAGCGGCGCGGCGGGAAATGGGCGATGATGAGTACCAGCAAGAATTTGAATGCTCATGGACCGCCGCCATCAAGGGCAGCTACTACGGCGGCATCATCGACGACGCGGAAAAAGAGGGCCGCATCGCCCGCGTAGAGTATGATCCGGCGATCCCCGTTCATGTGGCGTGGGATTTGGGCATTTCCGATAGCTGTGTGCTGTGGTTCTTCCAGGTCACTCTGGGAGAAGTGCGAATCATTGATTATTACGAGCATAATAACGTGCCGCTGGGACATTATGTCAAAATTATGGAGGAAAAAGGGTATTGGTATGGCGACGACTGGCTTCCCCACGATGCCAAGGTGCGCGAGTTGGGAACGGGCCGCACCCGTGCGGAAACGCTGGTCAATATGGGCCGACGCCCGCGCATCGTGCCAAATCACAAGATTGCTGACGGCATCAACGCCGCCCGTTTGCTGTTGCAGCACTGCCATTTCGACGAATTAAACTGCGAACAGGGGCTGAACGCGCTGCGCTCCTACCAGAGAGAATGGGATGACACCAAGCGGGTGTTTCGCAAAACACCCCTGCATAACTGGGCCTCTCATGCGGCGGATTCTTTTCGGTATCTGGCGATGGCGTACCGCAATCTGAAGCCAAAAGAGCCGGAAACGGACTGGCAAGAAGAAATGCTCAAAAAACCAACACTTGACGAAATGTGGGAAATGCTAGAATTTGACCAGCGCAATCAAGCGGAGCCGCGAATCTGATGGCGATGGATTACGAGTTGACCGATTACGCTTTTGCCGAAACCGACGCCCCGGCAATGGCGGAAGCGTTGATGATGAAAGTCACCACGGAAACGGAAGAAATACCGCAAGACTACAGCGGCGTCAAAATCAAAAAGAAATCCGTCGAAGAAATACCCATCCCGCCACCACTACCACCGATGCCGGGGCCAGCCCCCATGATGATGGCGGCGATCCCTCCCGGCTTGGGCCAGCCTCAACCTCCAGCGGGAATGGGTGCGTCACGACCCATGACCGATTTGTTGGCCCAACCGGGAGTTGGTTCTCTGGGAATGCAAGCTGTGCAAGATGTGATGGGGATGGCCTAGAGGGCCGAGCATGGACCCGGTATTCTGGAAAAGCAAAACTCTGGAACAGCTAGACAAAGCCGAATGGGAAGCTCTGTGCGACGGATGCGGCAAATGCTGCATGGTAAAGTTCCGTAATCAGGAAACGGGCGAGTTGTTTCAGACCGATCTGGCCTGTCAGCTATTGGACCGTGAAACAATACGCTGCACCGATTATGCCAACCGCAACAAGCGGGTCGCCAACTGTGTCCGGCTGACGCCGGAGATCGTGCGGCAAATTGATTGGTTGCCCGAAACCTGTGCTTATGTGCGTGTGGCAAATGGCGATGATCTGGAATGGTGGCATCCGCTGGTTGCGGGAAACACCAAGGCGATGTATGAAGCGGGCGTTTCCGCATACGGCAAGATCGACGGAGCAAGTATAGCCAATGGCTGACATGAAAGACACCCAGCAAGATCAGGAAAAGCTGTTAGGCCCAGCTTTATACTGGCAGAACGAACTGGAAAAATCCGATCAGTTTGAGCGGGACTGGCGGGAGCGCGGGATGCGGGTGGTGGAACGCTACCGCGATGAACGCGAAGGCCGCGCTTTAATCGGGCCAAGCAATACTCGGTTCAATATTCTCTGGGCCAATACGGAAACCTTGAAAGGCGCATTGCTGGCCCGCATGGCAGAGCCGGATGTACGCCGCCGCTTTTCCGATCCCAATCCCGCCGCCCGTCAGGTGGCGATATTACTGGAACGGGCACTGTCTTACGGCCTGGATGTATATGACGGCATCACGCCCATGAAGAAAGCGTTGGAAGATTACCTTCTGCCGGGTCGCGGCGTGGTATGGGTGGTTTACGAACCTGTCATTATCAAGGAAAAAATCAAGATCGAGGTAGACGGCGAAGACGTTGCCCTTGATGAAGTCGAAGAAATAGAACGCCTGGGCGACCAGCGGTGCCGATTTGAGTATGTGCATTGGCAAGATTACCGCGAAAGTCCCAGCCGAAGCCCCGAAGATGCAACATGGCGGGCGCGGCGGCATCTGTTCACCCGTGATGATCTGATCGGGCGCGGCTTTAAGGACGCCCACGAAATTCCGTTGAACTGGATGCCCGACACCAACGAAGACAACGCCGATTACGAGGAAATTTATAACCGCGCCGAAGTCTGGGAAATCTGGTGCAAGGTGACGCGCAAGCGTTTGTTCATTGCCACCGGATACAAGGATGTTCTGGCAGAGGACGATGACCCCTATGAGCTAGAGGATTTCTTCCCAACCCCGACGCCTTTGATTGCGGTGCGGACCAACAACACTTCCATACCCGTGCCGGAGTTCACGCTGTATCAGGATCAGGCCGACGAACTTGACCGCGTGACCAACCGCATAACCTATCTGATAGAGGGCTTGAAACGTCGCGGTGTTTATGACGCTTCGGTGCCGGAACTGGCGCAACTGGCGATGGCGGGCGATAACGATTTTGTGCCTTCCGACAATTTTGCCTCGCTGGCCCAAAAAGGCGGCTTGGCCGGAGCTTTCCAGACAGAAGATATTTCCCAAGTATCAGCAGTTTTGAACGGTTTATACACCCAGCGGATGCAAGTTCTACAGGTGATCTATGAGGTCACGGGAATTTCCGACATCATTCGCGGCGGCGGCACCAAGGCGTCGGAAACCGCAACGGCGCAACAGCTTAAAGCGCAATACGGCTCCATGCGGCTGCGCCGACGCCAGGACGAAATAGAGAAGTACATCCGTGCGTTGTACCGTATCAAGGCAGAACTGATAGCGGAAAATTACGAGCCGGAAATATTGCAGCGCGTCACGGGCATGGAAGTGACCGACGAAATGCTGGAAATCATGCGGAATGACAAGCTCCGCAATTACCAGATAGATGTGGAGACCGATTCAACGGTATTTGCCGATGAAGAACAAACCAAGCGGACCCGCATGGAGTTCGCCAGTGTTTTCGGGGATTACCTAATGAAAGCCATCGAAGCGACACGGGTCGCGCCGGAAATCACGCCGATAGCTTTTGAAACATTGAAATTTGTTGCCGGGGCGTGGAAGATCGGGCGCAACTTTGAAGACGTTATTAATGAAACGGAAGCTACGGTTATGCAGCAGCTACAAGCTATGCAGCAGCAACCGCCGCAACCGTCGCCGGAAGAAGCCATACAGCAACAGAAAATCATGGCCGAACTGGAACGCGAAAAACTTAAGCAAGAAGGCAAGCTGGCGGATATTTCCAGCCGGGAGCGCAGCAAGGCGGCAGAAATACAGGAAGAAAGCCGCGCTTCAGACGAGCGCATCCGCTCCAAGGAGGATTTGGCGATGCTGGAAGCGGAAATGCGTATGGCGGAACGCGACCAATGAGCTATCAGAACAATTACGAAAAGATAAAATGGAGCCGCAAAAAGCCACTCATTCAGCGGCAACATCAGAGGCCGAAAGCGGGTTTGAGCATCATCCGTGATGTGGACCCGTTTCAAAGCCCGATTGATGGCAGCATCATCGGTAGTAGGCGGGATTTGCGCGAACACGAAAAAAAGCATAATGTCCGTCAAGTTGGAAATGACTGGACGGGAAGCACCCGTCCACCTAACTGGGATAGAATAACCAATGGCAGAAGTTGAGACCAGCACTCCGGCAGCGGAGCCAGCGTCAGCATCCGAACCCGTCACGTTAGACGGGGTATTGGAAAGCGTGATTAATGGAGAGTTCGTAGACGGCGGGGCCGAACCCACTCCAAGTCAACCAAAAGCACTCGCCGGAGAAACAATCAGCGCGGAAGAAGTCGAAGTCGATAGCGACCCATCGGATGACACCGCCGAGGGCCAACCGGACGCAGATGTCGAAGCCACTCCCGAAACGGACACACCGGAGTCTGTCGGGGAGCCAGAGCCGGACGCATTGGCGGCACCAAGCACATGGCCCGCTGAACACCGCGAAGCGTTTTCCGAACTTCCAGAGGAGCAACAGAATTTCATGCTCCAAAGGGAAAAGGAGCGGGATGCGGCGTTCACTCGTAAGACAACTGAACTTGCAGAGCAGCGACGCGAAGTCGAAGGCGTTACAGGTGTTCTGGCTCCCTATCGAGATCAGATGCGGGCGCATGGCATATCGGAAGCGGAATACATTTCGCGGCTGATGAGCTATGACAACGCATTGCGCCAGAACCCCCAAGCCACCATCGGCCAACTCGCCCAGCACTACGGGGTCAACTTGTCAAACGATTCGGGCGCGGACTGGGTGGATGAAAGTCCAACCGATCCGCAATTTCAGCAACTGCAACATGAGCTAAATCAGACCAAGGCCGAAATCCAATCGTTTAAACAGGGCCAGATCAATCGTGAACAGCAGCAAGTCGTAGGTCAGGTTGAGGCGTTCGCCGCGGAGACAGACTCCAAAGGCAACCTCAAACGCCCGCACTTTTCGGCTGTACGCGAAAGGATGGGGCGACTGGTAAACGCGGGCGAGACCACGGATTTACAGGAAGCCTATGAAAAGGCGGTTCGTTTGGATGAAAATCTGTATAAGCAGACCATCGATGCGGAACGCAAGGCTGTTGCCAAGCGTGAAGACAACCGCCGACAAGCGGCTGTCGATAAGGCAAAAAAGGCGACACCGGGGCGAACCAGCGGAGCGCCGCCTAGCGGCACTTTGAAAGAAACCGATCTCGACTCGATTTTACGCAACACGATTGGCGAGGCGCGGGCTGGTTAGTAAATGTTGCTCCATGATGGGAGCAAGACATGGCAACCTCTCCAAATAGTACCTATACGGAGATCGTAACCACCACGCTTGCTGGCTATTCTAAGACAATGGCCGATAACGTAACCAACAACAATGCGTTGTTGCGTCACATCGACCGGAACGGGAACAAATCCCCCGCGACGGGTCGCACCATTGTCCAAGAGCTTGAGTATGCGGCCAACTCGACGACCAAGTGGTATTCGGGTTATGAGGTCTTAGACACAAGCACCAGCAACGTCTTCACCGCTGCGGAATTTAATTACAAGCAGCTTGCGGGCAACGTGGTCATTTCAGGACTTGAGCAAGTCGAGAACAGCGGTCCAGAGCAGATTTTCAATCTTCTCAAAAGCCGCATTCGTAACCTCGAAAAGTCGCTCAAGAACGACATGGCGACTGCACTTTATGCAGACGGCACAGGCACCGATTCAAAAGAATTGGGTGGTCTTCAGTTAATCGTTCCCGGCACCGTAGGCAATACGGTTGGCGGCATTAACTCCGGCACCTACACATTCTGGGCCAATCAGGTGTATGACTTCTCGACAGAAGGCGTAACGGCTTCTGCCACCACGATCCAGACGGCCATGAATACTTTATGGCTGGCCTGTATTCGCGGTGCGGATCGGCCTGACGTTATTGTCGCAGATTCGACTTATTTCGGGTTCTACTGGGCGTCCTTGCAGACGAACCAGCGGTTTACCTCAGATGAGTCGGCATCGGCTGGCTTTATGAACTTGATGTTCATGGATTCGCCCGTGTACTACGACGATCAATGTCCTTCTGCCAAAATGTACATGCTCAACACCGACTATCTGTTCTTGCGTTATGCAGATGGCCGCGAGTTTGTGCCTTTGGGTGAGAAGGCGTCTGTCAACCAGGATGCGCTTGTTATGCCTGTTGCATGGGCCGGAAATATGACGGTCAGCAACCGCGCACGGCAAGGCGTCATCCAAGCCTAGTAGGAGATAGCGAATGGCATACACAACTCAGAGTGCTGTTGGCATCGACTTTGATGGCGGTACGGAATCAACCCCGTCCCAAGCCATCGGTACGCGCATGATTGGCACGGACAACTCGACTTGGCTTTACATCACCGCTGGCTCTGCTGTCGCGCAGTACGATGTGGTGTCTGTAACCGAAGCCTATTCGGGCGTTCCTTGCACGAAGGCGCTTATTGATGACGGTCACATTGTCGGTGTCGCTCCGGCGGCAATCAGTTCCGGCGAATATGGTTGGGTTCAGCTAACGGGAGTTGTCACGATGAACGTGCTGGCATCCTGTGCTGCTGACGTGACTTTGTATACGTCGGCAACTGCTGGATCGCTTGACGATACGTCAACTTCGCAAACGGCAATAAACGGTTTGTTTCTGACAACCGCCCGTGGCGGAACTGCTGGTTCTGCTGCTGGCATGGGAACATGGCCGATGTCGGCTGCGATCTAGTCCAAAGAAGGGAGCGGGGGGTCGAAAGACCCCCCGTGACTGCCAATGAGCAATTTGCGGATAGAGTTTATTGACAACGACGGTGGCCCCGATCTGGTGGAAATCAGACGGGTCGGTGACGGCAATTCGGTGCTGTATAAGGTTTCCGAAAAAGTAGAATTTCTGGAAGAAAACTTTCCGCTGGAATGGGCGGCTTACAATAAATCTGGCGCAACGGCGACGGCCCCATCCGGCACGGAACTGACAGCCATCAAAGGGTTGGGCAAGCGCAGAGCCGCTACGCTGATGAAACAGGACGTAAAAACTGTCGAGCAGTTGGCGGAATTATCGGATGCTTCGGTTGGTTCGCTGGGCGCTGGCATGGTGGACCTACGCAAAAAAGCCCGCGATCATTTGGCCGGATTGGCTGGCATTGAACCTGTACGGACGGTCGGATGACACTGCTTACGATCTGCCAGGACGCGGCCAAAATTATCGGCATAACAGCGCCAAGCGCCGTTACGTCTTCAACGGATACTTCGGTCATTCAGTTGGAGGCTTGTGTTAATCAGGAGGGCCGCGCACAGGTTCGTAAATACGAGTGGGAGGTTTTGACCAAGGAAGGCTCTCACACCACCATCGCGGCGGAAAGTCAGGGCGCGGTCACTTCGATTGCTTCCGATTGGGGGCGGTTCTCCAACAATACGCTTTGGAACAGAACCACCAATAGAAAATATTATGGGCCGATCAGCGGTGCCGAATGGCAGCAGATCAAAGCTGTCGTATCCGGCGGCATAACAAATTATTTCCGAATACGAACTGGCTTGTTATTGATGTCGCCCACACCGACAGCGGGCGAGTCGGTCAAGTTCGAGTACCTTTCAAAAAACTGGGTCGATACCTCCGGCGGCAGCACCGCCAATGCGGATAAATTCAGCGGCGACAGCCAGACCACAGTGCTGGAAGAAGAATTGATTGTACTGGGCGTCGTCTGGCGCTTTCTGAAGCTGAAGGGTTTGCCCTATGATGTGCAGTTCATGGAGTATCAGACCCGCATGACAGAATACACCAATCAGGACGGGGCCAAGCCTATTCTGCGTATGGGTGGGCCAAGCCGCGCCATCCTTGCACTTAATGAACCCGAAGGAAATTTCACCCTGTAACCCACTAAGGAGAACATCATGCCGAATTTTGGCGGCGTAGCATACAAGGCCAACCCCAAGGCCAAGACTGGCGGGGCTTCCCCCTATGACAGCACTACAGTACAGAAGCCTCCCGTTCATACGCGAGGATCGTTCAACCCGGCAAGCGCGACGGACAATTTCACCGCCGCTTCGACCAAGGGTGCAATCCGCGCCAATCCTAAAGCCGAAACCGCCGGACGCGCAAAGCCTTATTAGGAAACACCTATGGCCCGTGATCTATATGGTGAAATGCTGTCGAGGGCGCTGCAACGTCAAGCGCCGTCTGGGCATTTCCCGGCTTATATAACGCCGTTCGAGGCGGGCTTGTTGCGGTCCCGCGGCGGCGGCGTTCCCCCCGGCGGCGGTCAGTACATGGCGGGCGGTATTCCGGCTTTTTTCAGCCCTAGTGATCCTGGGGGCGGCGATCCTGGCGGGGTTGGGGGCGGTGATACCGGAGGTCCGAATGGGGTCGGTGACGTTGGCCCCAGCGGTGGCGGGGTTGCGTCGGGTGGCGATGGAGCCACGGCGGCAGGCATTGCGGTAGCTAATGCGATTGCAGAGGCTTTTGGCGCCAATCCCGATGACGCAGCGGCAGTGGCAGATGCACAAGCAGAGGCCGATGCGGAAGCGGCAGCAGCAGCAGCGGAAGCTGCTCCTGGTTCTGATGTAGATTTTGACATTACTGAGGATACATCCGAAGATCTTGATCTTACTGAGGTAACCTTTGAGAACTTAGCTATAGTACCTCTTCTTTATGAGGCGATGCCAGAACTAGTGGGAAACATCGATACGGAGGACATCGGCATTACCTTGGACGAGGAAGACGACGACGATGATTTCGACTTTACTCCTGGCCCGCAGCACGGCGGCTCGTTCGGCGAAGGCGGATTTGACGATCCGTCTGATGTTGGCTCTATTGAAACGCCGGGAAGCGGATCGGCTGCTCAAGCGGCAGCTATAGATGCAGAAACGGGTGGGACACCGACGACGGGATACGGTTCGGGCAACATTACCACCCATGATCTTAATCCTAATGAAATAGCTGCATTGTCCCGTGCAGTATCAGCCAAACAAGCCGAACAGGATCAACAAGGCTTTCTTGAAAATCTATTCACTTTCACCGTACCGCAAGGCAGAGCCAACCCAGTGACCGGGCAACCCGAAGTAGTGAATAGCGTGAATGTCCCGGCAGTGGTCGGAACTGTGCTTGGGACGGTGTTGGGAATTCCTGGCCTTGGTCTTGCTGGGCAAGCTCTTGGTGAATCTGTGATGGGCCAGATGGTAGACACCTCACCGACTCCAGATTTCGGAGATACCGATACGGAGGACATCGGCGGTCCAAGCGATCAAGAGTTAGAGTCTATTGAAAGGGTGCGTAGAGAGGAAGAGGAAAGAGAAAGAAAAGAAGAAGAAGCAGCAGAAGAAGCAGCGCAGTCGTCCTTTGACCCGCCGATAATTGACACTTCGACGATTGACGAGGCTACACGGCAACGTATTTTAGCCAATGTATTGAGCGGATTACAACGCATTGAGAGACCGACCGAGGGCGTTACGGCATTTGGCCCGGCATTTGTGTAAAGAGATGGCAACATGGGATTAGCACCGTTATCGATTACAGGAATTAATGCTACGGTTCCGGCCCCGCTAGGCGGCTTGAACACCCGTGATAGCGTAGACATGGTGCCGCCAACGGAAGCAATATCGCTGGACAATTTCTTTCCCGCCCGTTCCCATGTGCAAGTCCGAAACGGCTATGAGGACCATGTCACCGGGCTGCCTTCAACCGTGCAGAGTTTGATGATATTCAACTCCGGCACGGCCAGCACGATGTTTGCGGCCAGCGGTACGGCGGTCTACAACGTCACATCATCCGGCTCTGTTGGCTCTGCCGTGATAACGTCACTCTCCAATGCCCAATTCCAATGGGTCAACATGACGACGGCGGGCGGATCGTTTTTATTCATTTGCAACGGCGCAGATGCCCCGCGCCACTGGAACGGCTCCACTTGGGCCACTCCGACCTTGAGCGGCGTAACGGCGACCAATATCGTCAACGTAACGATCTACAAAGAGCGCCTGTTTTTTGTTTTCAATGATTCTCTGACTTTTGGCTACTTGGGCGTCAATGCCGTCGCGGGTAGCGTTTCGGAGTTTAATCTGGGCAGCGTTTTCTCCCTTGGGGGCCAGCTACAAGCTATCGGCACATGGACACGGGATGGCGGCGCAGGGCCGGAAGACAATGCGCTGTTCTGGACCGATCAAGGCGAGATGGCAATGTACTCCGGCACCGATCCAAGCGACGCATCGAAATGGAGCTTGGTTGGCGTCTATCGTGTGGGCCGACCCATTGGCCGACGCTGCATCCTCAATGTCGGCTCCGACTGTTATCTGATAACGGAGAACGGCGTTTTACCCATGACGCAAGTTCTGGGTACGGGCGAGGCCGCACCAAATCGCGCTATCAGCGACAAGATCAGCCTCACTTACAATCAATCGGTGGTGACGTATGGCAGCACTTTTGGCTGGGAGGGAGCGCTTTATCCCAGAGGCGGATATGCACTTTTCAATGCGCCGTCATCAGGCGCCGGTAATTTTGTGCAGTATGTGATAAATCTGGAAACAGGCGCATGGTCACGATTTACCAATCAAAACGCTTACACTTGGGCTGTTTTTAATAGCGACATCTATTTTGGCGGCAATACTAAAGTTCTAAAAGCCGACACCGGATTGGCTGACGACGGCGAAACCATCGACGCCACAGCCAAGACGGCTTTCATCTATTTCGGTGAACGGCGCGGTCCCACTAGGTACACGGCCATCCGTCCAGTAATGGCCTCTGAAAATGCTTTGGTCGTATCAATCGGCTTCGATGTAGATTACCGCGACGGCACAGCGACTTTGACGCCGACCACTGGCACCTCTGAAGGGGCCACTTGGGATGTCGCGCCTTGGGATACTTCAAGCTGGGGAGCGCCGATCAATACCAAGCTGGAATGGCTAAGTGTTGCAGAAATTGGCTGGAACGCCGCCATACGAATCAAAACCTCTACGGACAAGCAGTCTGTTCGATGGCTGGCTACGGATGTGCGGTACGAACCTGGACAGGGAGGCTTCTGATGTTAAGCGACCATATATGGGATCAGTTGGCACCCGCTACCGTTGCATTTGAAAACATATCCCGCAGTGAGATAGAAAGCGGCATAGAAAGCGGCGATTTTCAGCTATTTATGAGCGAAAACTCCGCTGCTGTCACTTGCCCGTTTGGTAAGTCATTACGCATTGGCCTTGCGGGAGGCGACCTAAATGAGCTATTGGATATCGAGAAAGACATATGCGACTACGCCCGTAGCCACGGATTTGATAGTTTGGAAATCATAGGCCGACCCGGATGGGAGCGCGTACTCGACGGCTATCGGCGCACCGCTGTTCTTTTAAGAAAGGAGCTTGATTGTCATGGGCTTCATTAAAGACCTATTTAGCAGCCCGAAACCGCCGCCGCCTGTTGACTTTGGCGCGATTGGGCGGCAACAGCAAGCCGCGAATGTAGAGGCGGCAAGAGTTGGCGCCAAACTGGCGCGGCCAGATGTGGTAACGCCATTTTCCACCACCACATTCCGCGAGACCGCGCCGGATCAATATCTCGCCACGCAAACTCTGGCACAGCCTTATGAGGGCTTGAGGCGTGGAGAGGCCGGAATACAAGGCCAGATTCAAGACCTAACCGCTGATCGTTTAGGTCAGGTTCCCACAGGTGCGCTGGATGTTTCAGGTTTTCAATCTGAACCTACGCGCTTTGACTATGGCTCTGTCGGCGCACAACCGACCTATGACACTTCCGGGGCGACGTACGAATTGCCCAGCTATGGCGGATTGGACGCCTATACCACGGATGCGGCCAATCAGTTTTTCAATAGAGCCGTGTCGCGTCTAAATCCGCAATTTGACCGCGCTGAAACACGGCTCCGAACACAGCTTATCAATTCGGGCATACCCGAAGGCTCTGACGCCTATAACGAGGAATTTCGTTTATTCCGGCAGGGCAAGGACGACGCTTTGTCCGATCTGGCATCACAGGCGGTGTTCCAGGGGCAAACGCTACAAAGCAATATTCTTGGCAATATTTTAACGGGACGCACCCAGCAACTAGGTGAAATCGGCACTGAATATGACGTTGCCCAAGCTAGGCGCGGCCAACAGATTGCGGAAGCCCAGCAACAGGTAGCGCTGGATCGTGAGGCCAGAGACCGTCAAATTGCCGAAGCCGTGCGTCTGCGCCAGCTACCGCTATCAGAAGCAGCGGGACTGATTACAGGCACCACGCCATTCAGTCAGGCGGCGGCTATTGGGCCTCCGCGAGTCTCGCCAGCAACAGGGCCAGCGCCTGTCGATCTAGGCGCTATCGCCGGATTGCAGCAACAGGATGCCTTGGCCCGGTTCCAGGGCGCACAACAACGGCAAGCGACGGCGCTTGGTGTGCCGACTACGCTCTTGGCTGCACGATTAGGAGCCGGATAAATGGTTTCTTTTATAGCTGACCGCCGAATTGCTGCAGCGAAAAAACGGCAAAGTGATTTATTGGCTAACGCGCTAAAGCGGTACGAGTTTCCTCAAAATCGTTATGGCGGTAGCCCGGTGTGGGGCAATTTACAGAGATTGGCGGAAGGCTGGGCAGCGGGACAGGCTGGAAAAAGAGCCACTAGCTTGGAAAAAGCCCAAAAAGACGCGCAAGGTAAAATCATGGCGCAAATACTACAGCTACAGCAACTGCCAGCGGGCAGTACGCTCAACATACAGGAAGCAGAAGAAATTCAAGGGATCGGCGACGACGGGCGCATTATTCCGGCGCAAGTCAGCCGTAGACCGTACAGTACAGAAATGCCAACCATTTCGGCGGAGGTGTTGGAAACAGCCGGACTTAGCCCAGCGGGCTGGCAGTTGGCGGCACAAAAAGCCAGAACAGCCGGAAAAACGGCTTATACCGCTGCTCAAAAGGAAGAGCTGGAAAATCGGCTAGGCACCGTAACACAGGCGCTTGCTCTTGATCCCTCAAACACAGAGCTGTTTAAGAAGTCGCAGCAACTTCGCGCTCTGCTTGAACCAGCGGCGTTTGCTAAAGAAGTGGGCGCGGAACAGTTGCAAAAAGCGAAAGAAACAAGAGGAGAAGCGGCCAGGATAAGAACAGAAGGCCGTGCGCTGAAAAGAGATGTAGACGCTGAACAAAGAGCATTGCTCCGCCAGCTTGGTGCAGACGAAAGAGCCGCGATTGAATGGGGTCGCAGACATGACATCAGAAGAACAGACCAAACAGCAGACCAGATTGCGGCAGAAGACCGGAATTTAAAAGCGACTATCGAGAAAGAAGAAAGGAGACTAGGAACAAAAATAAAAGAAGAAGACCGCTCTTGGTTGCGCTTAGTCCGAAGAAAAGAATTAGAACTGGGCATTACACTTGATGCTGAAGCGCGGGCTGATCTTAGAACAAAAGAGAGGGAATACAGGGGTATTCTGCGAACTATCGACACAGAAAAAAGAGCGCTTGCTGCCGCCATTGCTGCCGAAGAACGCCGCCTAAAAACGACTCTTAATGCAGAAGATAGAGCGAGAATAGCGGGCGAGGTCAGGGCGAAATTTGATGACGAGCGGGCTGACATCAGGGCAATAGCGGCTGCAAAACGGAAGCGGGTGGATGTTTTTGATCGGGCAACCAATACTCAAATTCGTATCACCCAAGAGGAGATGGACATAGATCAGGAGGGAGCAACACCGCAGTATAAATATGACAAGCCCGCAACAGGAAGGGTAGGGTTCGTTCATTTTGTTCCCACAACAGACTTTAGCGCAGGGGGTAGAAATTATTCAGAGGGGAAAGAATATCAAGTTACCCAAGAGAATATTCGTGCTGATCCTGGCTTGAGCAAACTCATTGAAACGCAATCCAATGTGGTGAGACCAAGCCAGTTAGAAAAACGCGGATGGGTAGATTCTGATGTAGAAGATTCTGATGTAGAACAGCCAAAACCGCCGTCGCTTACGGCAGATGAGATGGTAGACCGCATAAAAGCTGGCTCCGCTAACGATTTGCCGGGATTATGGGAGACCATCACTAATAGCTTTACGGCGTTCTTAACGCTCTCCGACGTTTACCCCGAAACTAGGGCAGCGAAAAAGTCGCTTGATGTAATGCGTACAACAATGCGGGTTCCCTTGGTAAAAGCACTTTCGGAGAAAGGCAGCGTATTCACTCAACAGCAAATAAACAAAGTATTACCATCGTCAGGCAAAACTGATGCTGAAAATATGGCTTTAATCGGAGAATTGATTCCTATGTATGAAACCAAGCTGGTTGAAGCTAAAAATACTTTAAATAATACAAAACCAGGAAGCCGATATAATGTGATAGCGGGTCAAACCAAAAACCAGATAGATTCGCTATTGCCAAAGTTAAGACAGATGGTAACTGCGTGGGACAACAGAAACCAAGGCAATCAAGCAACGCCGGACGGCACAATCCGCTTGCGTAGCGGTGTAACTGTTAGAAGAGTTCCAAAAGAATAAAAATGTCCGAAACCCAAATCATAGAAATTCAAGGCTACGGCAGATATGAGGTTCCGGCCAATCTTTCTGACGACGAACTGGCCGCTGTGTCAGAGGAAATTATACAGGCCGAGCGAGATCAGCCGCTTTCCGCAACGGAAGCAATTAGTGCTACAGGGCGCGGTGTTAATGTAGGTCTGGTGGACTACCCCGGCAGTTTGGTGGATTTAATGAATCAGTTGCCCGTAATTGCCGACTACATCGACCCGGTGAAGCTGGGAAAAAGCGCGTGGAACACCTTCGTCCGTCTGGGTGAGCATCATCGTGGCGTGGCGCGAGATGACATGACTCCGAAATACGAGCCGACATATGGCGCGAAACCGTTTACTGAAACTCCTATCGGGGGCCGCGCTCAGTTACGCAAAGCTATCACCGATCTGCCGATTCCAATGGGCTTTGAAAACATTCAGGACTTACCTGTCAGTCAACGGCCCTTTGCGCAAGCCGGTCAAGTCCTTAGCATGAGCGCACCGTTTGCTGCGTTGCCCTATGCGGGGGCCAGAACGCTTCGGGCGGGGGAAAGTGCTAAAGGCTTGTTTGCCCCTATTGTGGAAGCAGCGGCTCAAAAACCAGCCCGTGCGGGGGCGCAAGAGGCATTAGCTGCGGCATTGTCTGCAACCGGATCAGGTGCGGCGGAACGGGTGCGTCCGGGCGATCCGACAGCGCGGATGATAGGCGAGGTTGCAACCCCGTTTGCGCCCAGTTTGCTTGCAGCAAGGGCGCTGCCGGGGGTGGTAAAAAGCGGCGTCACGGCGGCACAAACCCTTTTGCCCGCTGGGGCGCGACGCAGAGCGGCGGCAGAGATACAGGCGAGAATGGTGGATGAAGATACATCCGCTTTGGCCCGTCAGTTAGAGGCGGCGGAAGAAGGGCCGCTGACGGCAGCGCAGATTACAGGCAGTCCCTATATATCGTCCTTGGAAAAGCACCTCATCAAAATAGATCAAGACGCCAAGGGCGTCTACCAATCCCGGCTCCAGGAATCGGTGCTGGCTAATCGTAAGAAATTTGACGAAATTGTGGCACAGGGCGACCCCGACGCCATCAGGCGAGCTGCTGAAGACCGCATAACCTTTCTAAATGAAGCTCTTAACCGCCGTGTTGCCAGGGCCGAGGAAATGCTGGCGGCGGCGGCGGATAAAACAACTTCACAAGCAGACAGGGTGCAATTAAACACAGCGGCCAGAGGAATTTTAGACGATAGCAAAAAAGCGGCAAAAGATACGGAAATAGAACTTTGGCAAGAAATTCCCCTTGACAAAATATATAGCGCCGAGTCTCGTTTGGGACTCCCAAGCAATACGCTGGATGCGTATCAGACGCAAACCCATGACCTATTGCCGGGAGAAACGCTTGATTCCGTTACGCACAGTGCGATAAAAAGCATATTACGACGTTCTAAACAAAAGACTCCAAAAAAACCAATAACGTCGAGCGAGTTGTTGCGGGTACGGAGCGCGATTAGGCGGGCGCAGCGCAAAAGAGATATTAATCCAGATTTTGCCCGACGGCTGAACAATGTCATTGACGGCATTGATAAAGACTTGGCCCTCATGGGGTCTACGAAAGCGGACACTGCGATAGCCTTTAGCAGAAACATGAATAAGGTTTTCAGAGAAGGAATGCCGGGAAAAATACTTCGGCGTACAGCTACAGGAGAAGTAGACCCAGCCGTGACCCTGACGATGGCATATTCGCCGCGAGAAAAAGGCATGGTCAGCTATAGAGAGTTACGCGAGGCCGCTGGTTTTCCATTGCCGTCCGCCACAGCGCCGGGTGGCGTCGAAATGCGACGGTTGCAAGAGGACTTTTTGCGTAATCTGGCCGGGGAAACGGCGGGTTTTGCTGGCGATAGCATCAACCCAAGGGCGCTGGAAACTTTTATCAACAGAAACCAAGCCGTAATAAACGACTTGGGGCTAGAGGCGCAATTTGCCGACACAGCGACGGCGGCGGCAACGGCGCGACGGGTGCAGAAGGCGGCGAAAGAAATGAAGAGCTTCGCCAACGTCAAGAGTTTCACGGCAAAGGTAATGAAGACCAAGGACATTGATAAGATGATAGAGGACGCGCTGGTCGCGCCCAACAAAAGGGAGGAAATTCGCCGCTTGATGAAATTGGCGGGCAGGGACCGAAGCGGCCAAGCTGTTGCTGGGTTGCGTTACGGTTTGTTCCAAAAGATTCTGGATGCGGCAACGGCGGGTGAAATGCTGTCTTCCCGCGCTTTGAATGAAGTCTTAAATGCCCCGGCGGTGCCGTTGAGCGCGGTTCCAGAAGGCGCAACGATGCCGACCTTGCGAGAAGCGTTAGTGCAAGAACGGCTGATTACCCCGCAACAGAATGAGAACTTCGATGTCTTGTTGGGTAAGCTGGATAGCTTTGAAAGCGCGGTCAAAACTCCTGGGGCGTTAAACGATGTATTGGATACAGAAGACGCCATGTTTGAGCTTCTGGCGCGGATTTTAGGGGCAAACGTGGGTGCAATGTCTGGGTTGTCGCAAGCAACTGGCGCTGGTCTTGTTGTGGCTCACGCTGGTTCCAGGGAAGCACGGCGACGGTTAATCAAAGTGCCTCGTTTCAGAGTAAAATCTGTTATGGTCGAGGCTATGTTTAACCCCAAGCTAATGGCAAAGCTACTAGAGATGCCTGTGGGGGTTCGCGCAAAAGCGGCCCGACAAAGGCAAATAAACGCTTTTCTGTTAGCGGCTGGTTTAAGAACGTCTGAAGATGAGGAGACTGAATAATGCCTTGGAGTGGTGGAAGTTTTACCAGAACAAACGGTGTCAACACCGGGGCGACCCTGTGGGCGCAAGACCGCGATGACGGCACCAAGATATTAGCCACGCGCCATGACACCAACGATCAGGACATGGCTGACGGCATTAATTCCACGCTGGAAAAGTCCGGCTCCAATGCCGCCACGGGCAATCTCAATATCGGCTCCAATCGGCTGACAGCGGTAGCGGATGGCACGGCCAAGACGGACGCGGCCACGGTCAATCAAATCCAGAGCAACGGCCCTGCTTTCCAGGCGACCGATACCGGAACGGCGAACGCCTATGTCATAGCCCTGTCACCGGCGATCACCGCCTATGCGGCGGGCCAGGAAATAACCTTCAAAGCAGGTGCGGCATCCACGGGCGCATCGACCTTGAACGTCAACACGCTGGGAACGAAAGCACTCAAAAAGCTGCATGACCAAGACATTGCATCCGGCGACATTGAGTCAGGGTCCATTGTCACGGCGGTCTACGACGGCACAAATTTTCAAGTAACCTCCCAGCTTGCCACGGAAGGCGGCACACCCGGCGGCTCAAACACGCAAGTACAGTATAATTCCTCCGGCAGTTTCGCTGGTGACGCCGATTTGACTTTTGACGGCACGGAACTCACGGCTGCTGGTGTAAATTTAGCGGCAGTTTCTGGAATTTTGGTCGCTGACGCAGCTATAATAGATTTGGTCATTTTCGGCCCTTCGCTTGACCCGGTAGACTGGTCAGGCCGCACACCAGCAGCTACAGCCAGCTTGATGGCGGCTTCTCTGCATGACGCTGGTTCTGACAGTACTGTGAAAATCTGGGACTTGACCTCTGGTACGCTAACCAGCCAAACGCCGTTGGCGACTTTGACCATCTCTGGAGCCGCTGAACCATTTTGTATTGGCGCTTGGATGGGTTGGGTTGCAGTAGGCACGGAGGACGGTTTCAGCATCTTCAGCCCACATAACGCCATCAATGGTTCTGGTGCGACTGGGGGTTGGCTTGAACATACCACTGGTCATCCTCATTCAAGAACAGTGGCCCAAGCAGGGGATTCGGTGAAGGGTTCGATCTGTGTTGGTGCATCCGACCAACCACTACTGGACTCGCGAACTGGTGGCCCAATGCCGTGCATCGGATTCACTTACGCTGAAGGAAGCTCGAAAGCTGGAATCGTCAACGATAGAGGAGAGATGTTTAACGATACTACCGCTTCCACAACCTCTGACACCGCTTCGGTAATCGTTAACGGTAGGTTTTATTATTCTTCTGGCACGGGTTCTTCCGCAGCCGTTATTGGAACTCCACCAATTAGCCAAATCACAGCAAACAACTGGTCAGAATATAAGACGTTTAATGCCAATTCAACATTCGGCTATTACCTGGGCAGCGACAACAGCTTTGACGCTACGCCGCACTTACAGGTAGCGGGAGATGCTGGTGGGCTATCTTTTGGAGTCTTTGCTGCCGGGCCTGACCAAACCAACGAATTTGGCACCGACTCGGCAAGCTGTTGGATTACGAGAGGTTATAATACGGGTTATAACTACGGTGATTGCCGTGGCACATGGCTGTGCAATTCTGACACTGCTGACCGAAATGTGCAGGGCCACACCCTCACGAAGACGGGAACGATTAACAGTGCGGCGGTGAATGGATCGTCCGAACTTCTCGCCTATTCTAATTGGGCCGCTGGTAATCATCTGGATGTAGCCAGCAACGAAGACTGGGACGAGATTGGCACTGGCGATATTTATCTTTCGATTTGGTTTAAGAGTTCAGGAGCAAGCTCTTCAGAAACGTATTTTGGATTTGCCAATTCAGGCGACACAATTCGCTGTGCTATTCAGGTCTGGGCAGATGGCGAAGTAAACTGGTATCTCAGAGGCGCAACAGCCGCTTTGAATTTCTCAACGTCAGCCTATCCGTGGGACGATGGGGCTTGGCACAAAGCGGATATGGTGCAGTTCTCCAGCACGGAACGATACATCTATGTCGATGGCGTCTTACAGGCTTCTAACACCACCGATATAGGCAGTTTGACAAGCGATGGAAATCTGCCGCTCGCTATTGGCGACCATGCTTCATCAACGAGTGAGCCAGCAACCAGCTCTTCTCTAGCGTTAGCTAAATTATCAACATTGGAAGGGACGCCAGGAATCGTACCAAACGCAGCAATGATTCAGTTCATGTACGATCAGGAGCGACCCATGTTTTACAATACCGATAGCGAGGTATTGTTACAAAGTGGGTCGACGGATGCAGTTTTAGACACCTACATCGACAGGGCTAACGGCAAAGTAGTGGTTACGCAGACTGACTCGCAAATGATCTGGGATGGCTTGGTTGTCGAATCTAAGCCAACAGTGAATAGCGGTAGCTCTGAACACAACCAGATGTTTGGCGACGATAGAGTAGAGGTCAATTCAGCAAATATCTATGCATCTGTCGCGGCTAAAGATATCCGCGCCGATCTGGATTTGGTGCGGGGACTAGCTACCAAGGCGGCAGAAAACAATATTGGCATCGATTTGAGCAAGGCGAAGGCTTGGGTGAGTTTCAGAGGAAGCAGTACCGTTTTGATCCAAGCTGGACTTAACATCAAGTCCATAACTGATAACGGCTCGGGCGATTATACTATCTTTTTCAGCACCCCGTTTAGAAGCGTCGGGCAAGAGTCGGCTACTAAACTTTGTTGCGTTGGCATGACAGAAAATGAGGACATTTATCTCTATTCGCAAGACAAAGATGGCACTTATATTCGGGTCAGATGCGAAGACGGCGGTTCTTTAGCTGACTCTAATATAGTCATGGTCGCAGTTTTTGGAGAATTGGCAAATGAATGAGATAATGGTTAATGCTGATGGCACTGTTACGGTCGTCTATGAGGGATCGGTTAGTGCTATTCTTGATGATCTGGTAAAAGCCAACACTACACCAGCCGTGCTAAATGACGATGGCAGCGTTAAAACAGCGGCTATCGTGCCGGATGCTGCCACTCTGTCCCAGCAAGTTACGGAAACTGATTTGAAAACTCACGCTTGGCGGTTGCCGAAAGCGAGAGCAGATAAGCTAGAAGTTATTCGCAGGGATCGTAATAAGAAATTAGCGGATCTTGATATTGAATATCAGTTAGCTGACGAGGGCGTTCATCCAGACGGGTTAAGCAAAACGCAAGTGGCAGCAAGCAAACAAGCTCTGCGAGACTTGCCGCCAACGGCTGAAAGCCATCTGGATGGACTCAATAATACTGACGACATAGAAGCGTATGATCCGCTGGCGCCATGATTAATCTGGAGCATCTTGTTTATCACAACACGGGCGATCCGGAGCCGGGCCAGTTGACGCTGATGCGTCCGTTTGGCCCTGCGCTGGGCCACACCAAACTACCTGACGAGATTATTGATGCTTTCAACGATGACATCGACAAAGGCACAGACGGTCCAGACTGGTCTGACAAGCTGGTCGGCAAAGTCGAATCAGAGCGGCTAATTCCCACGGAGGTCTTGGAGCCGCACAAAGTGTTTTTCGTTGAAGCAGCCTTAAAGTATGTGGCTGACTATGCTCACCGCCATTGCCAACCAATCCGGCTGGACATCAGGCCGCAAGTTCACATTCAATCCGCATGGTATGTCCAGCAGAAAGCCAACGACTACAACCCGATGCACTTGCACACCAACGCAGAATTAAGCTGTATCGGCTATCTGCAAATGCCGGACGGCATCGAAGAGGAATGGGAGCAAGACGGGCTGGACCACTATCCCGCTAACGGTCATGTAGAGTTTGTGGCGGGCAGTCCGACCTTTCTCAATCGCGCCACTTTCATGGTGCGTCCACAGGCGGGGGATTTTTTCATTTTTCCCGCCGATGTGTACCACACCGTTTACCCCTTTCATTCAGAGGGGGAACGGCGTAGCTTTTCCATGAACATCATATTGAGTGAACTGGACCAGGAGAAAAAAGATGGCTAAAGGGTTTC